>Ga0194120_10000894_pt1 | contig 55653 bp, 56 predicted proteins | sample TA2MahCa65mmetaG_FD_148642 | JGI IMG/M metagenome (GOLD analysis project Ga0194120, IMG submission 148642) | Freshwater microbial communities from Lake Tanganyika, Tanzania - TA2015019 Mahale Deep Cast 65m | ecosystem: Environmental > Aquatic > Freshwater > Lake | place: Tanzania: Lake... | reverse complement strand
AATGACCGTTCGCCATGGTGATACGGCAATCGCATTAGGAAGTGGCGATGTACCAGTACTTGGAACTCCACAAGTGATTGCGCTTGCCGAAAACGCAACGATAACTGCTCTCGCTGAACACCTAGACCAGAGTGAGACTACCGTTGGCGTGCACGTTGAGTTCAATCACCTAGCTACATCAAGCGTTGGTGATGAAGTAATTGCGACTGCAAGGGTAGTTGAAGTGAGTGTAAAAAAGATAATTTTCTCTGTGGAATGCCACAGCGGCAACCGATTGATTGCGAAGGGATTGATCACGCGAGTCTTGGTTGACCGCGTCTCTTTCATCGCAAAGGCCGTCGCTGAAGCGTTAACTCGTGGGAACTAGAAGTACCACTCACTACTTCTTGGTCGCCCAGAAGATGTCAGCAATCTCATCGATTTTTGCAAGTAGTTTCTCGGCAACGGCAACATCGTTAGTGCCCTTGGTGCCAGCGGCTCCAGCAAGTTTGGTTGCCTCGTTGAAAAGAGTGTGTAATTGCGGATAAGCCTCGAAGTGATTTGGCTTAAAGTAATCAGTCCATAAGACCCAGAGATGCTCTTTCACATGGTGTGAACGCTCTTCTTTGACTGCAACGGCACGAGATTTGAAATCTGGGTCGCTGCTGGCGTGATACTTCTCCATCGCCGCTTTCACTGAAAGCGCTTCAATCTTTGCTTGAGCTGGATCGTAGACACCACAAGGAAGATCGCAGTGTGCGAAGAGGGTGGTGCGAGGTGCGAAAAAACTTCGCTTTTTTGCTGGCATTTTTGCTGACATGGCTACTCCTATTCACAATTTTTATTTCAACTATTCCATCTATTCCATCTACTGCATCTACTGTATCTATTCCGTACTTTTCGCTCTTTCTGCAGTAGAGCCTACCTCTCATAATCGTTACCCTCATCTTATGAAGCCAAACCAGCATCGCGGCCAGCCAGGGTTCTGGTCTCGACTCCTACTTCGTGGCGTTACCACCGCTGAAGTGGAGGGTGATTCAATGGCACCCACCTTCAATCGGGGTGACTGGCTTCTGGTCCGTCGATTCCCATCGACTTCCATGCCACGAGTACGCGTAGGGGATGTTCTGCTGATTGAACGAGAGTCGCAACCGGGAGCGCTCTTCATTAAACGCCTCACCGGCATTCGCGGTGATTCACCAAACCGCCACTATCCGACTTATTGGGTAGAAGGAGATAACAATGAGCTCTCCCAAGATTCACGGAGCTGGGGCGCGCTTGATGGTGAGGAGATCGTTGGCAAGGTCCTATTTAGATATCGCCGCGCGCGGAACTAGCGTTGGAAAGCTTCGAAGATAAGAGCTTTCTGCTCTTCTTCGTGTAGATGATGATTTCCAGTAGCTGGCGCTGCAGATGCCAGACGTGATACTCGGCGAACAGTTCGTCCATCAAGCAGTTCCATTGAGTTGAGCGCAAAGAATGGCCAGGCACCTTGGTTTGCTGGTTCATCTTGAACCCACAAGATATTTGCGCTCGGATGTTTTGCAATCTCTGCCTTGAATGCTGCAGCAGGGAATGGATAAAGCTGCTCAACGCGGACGATTGCAGTTGTAAGTTCATTGAGTTTTGCTCGCTCAGCGAAAAGTTCGTGATAAATCTTGCCGGAGCAGAAAATCAATCGGGTCGCATTGTTGACCATTGGATCTGGAATCACAGTTTGGAAATGTCCAGAGGTGAAATCTTCTAACTTGGACGCTGCTGCTTTTAAGCGGAGCATCGACTTTGGCTCGAAGACGATGAGCGGACGGCGCGCTGGATTTGCCATATGCCAGCGAAGTAAGTGGAAGTATGAAGCCGGGCTTGATGGCTGCGCTACTGTCATATTGTTCTCAGCGCAGAGTTGAAGGAATCGCTCAATTCGTGCCGATGAATGATCTGGTCCTTGTCCTTCATAACCATGAGGCAAGAGCATCACCAGAGATGAACGCTCACCCCACTTCTGCAGCGCTGATGAAATGAATTCATCGATGATGGTTTGAGCGCCGTTAGCAAAATCACCGAACTGCGCCTCCCAGAGAACGAGCGCATCGTCACGTTCGACCGAGTACCCATATTCGAATCCAAGTGCAGCGTATTCAGAGAGCAGCGAGTTCACAACAAAGAATTGATTCTCATTGGAAATCAATCCCCGAAGTGGAATCCATTCGCTACCGTTATTTCCATCGACAATCACGGCATGGCGTTGACTGAAGGTGCCGCGCCCAACATCTTGTCCGGCAAGGCGGATGTGCTTACCTTCTAACAGAAGCGAACCAAAGGCGAGCGCCTCACCCATTGCCCAATCAATTGTCCCTTCGTTGAGCATCTCCACGCGGCGTGAGAGCTGTGGCAAGAGTTTCGAGTGCACGGTGAATCCTTCAGGGATAGCAACTTGGGTCGCCGCAATCGCTCGAGCTGTATCGGCCGAAATCGCTGTCTTTGCCTCTTCAGGAGCGAGAACGCTCTTTGCATCAAGAGTTGGAGCGCTCGCCTCTTTGTTATGCACGGCAGCGAAGATGGATTCAAGTTGAGCTTGGAAATCTTTGGTGACCTCGTCTGCCTCTTCCATCGTGATATCGCCACGTCCGACGAGCGCCTCGATGTAGAGGGTACGGGTAGTCCGTTTTGCATCAATAAGTTTGTACATCAATGGTTGAGTGAAACTTGGCTCGTCGCCCTCGTTATGTCCACGACGTCGGTAGCAGATCATGTCGATGACGACATCTTTATGGAATGCCTGGCGATACTCGTATGCCAAGCGGGCCACTCGAACACATGCCTCTGGGTCGTCGCCATTAACATGGAAAATCGGCGCCTGCACCATGCGCGCGACATCTGTTGCATAGGTTGATGAACGTGCCGCGCTTGGCGATGTAGTAAATCCAACTTGGTTATTGATGACGATATGAAGAGTTCCACCAGTTCGATAGCCAGCTAATTGCGAGAGATTGAGCGTCTCGGCAACTACACCTTGCCCAGCGAATGCAGCATCGCCATGAAGAAGGATTGGAACGACAGAGAATGCATCGCGAATATTGATCTTGTCCTGCTTGGCGCGGACGATTCCTTCGAGTACTGGGTTGACTGCTTCAAGGTGTGATGGGTTAGCAGCAAGGTAAACCTTCGTTTGCGCGCCAGAATCTGCCGTAAAGACAGATTGCGTTCCGAGGTGATACTTCACATCTCCTGAACCTTGTACGGAATTATCTTGGTAATGGCCTTCGAACTCTTGGAAGATCTGGCCATGTGGTTTGCCTGCGACGTTTACGAGCACATTGAGACGGCCACGGTGCGGCATTCCGATACAGACTTCATCAAGTTTCTCTTCGGCTGCCGCAATCAAGATTGCATCAAGGATAGGAATGACCGATTCGCCACCCTCAAGTGAGAAGCGTTTCTGTCCAACGAACTTAGTTTGTAAGAATGTCTCAAACGCCTCTGCGCTATTGAGTTTGTGAAGGATCCGAAGTTGTTCCTCGCGATCCATTCGCTCTACCGGCACCTCAAGTCGCGCTTGCATCCACTTACGTTCTGCAGGGTTACTCAAGTGCATATATTCGATACCGATGGTGCGACAGTAGGCGTTGCGAAGAATGCCGAGGATGTCGCGTAATTTCATAAAAGGTTTGCCACCGAAGCCACCTGTAGCTACTTCACGATCAAGATCCCAGAGGGTCAGGCCGTGAGTGACCGTGTCGAGATCGGGGTGGATTCGTAATTTAAATTCGAGCGGATCAACATCTGCCATAAGATGTCCACGGCTGCGGAAGGCATGGATAAGTTCTTGGACTCGCGCAGTCTTATGGATGTCATCATCCTTGCTGCGATCAAGATCGGTATTCCAGCGGATTGGTACGTAAGGAATGCGAAGTGCGGTGAAAATCTCGTCATAGAAACTGTCGGCGCCTAGCAGGAGCTCATGAATACGACGGAGGAAGTCCCCTGATTGAGCGCCTTGGATGATGCGGTGGTCGTAGGTGCTGGTGAGCGTTACCACCTTGCTCACTGCCATTCGCGAGAGAGTCTCTTCGTTTGTTCCCTGGAACTCTGCTGGGTACTCCATCGAACCGACGCCAAGAATGAGTCCTTGGCCTTCCATCAATCGCGGTACCGAGTGAACCGTGCCGATTGTGCCGGGGTTAGTGAGTGAAACAGTTGTGCCTGCGAAATCCTCAACAGTGAGCGAACCTGCTCGCGCCTTCTTGATAAGGGATTCATAGGTCTCAAGGAATTGGGCGAAATCCATCGCCTCGCACCCTTTTATGGAGGGGACGAGTAGTTGGCGCGTTCCATCAGATTTTGCTAAGTCAATTGCGATACCAATATTGATGTGATCTGGCCTACCAATCGCAGGCTTACCTTCGATAGTTGTGTAATATGCATTCATCTCCGGCATTGCGCGAAGCGCTTTCACCATTGCATAACCGATGAGGTGAGTGAATGAGACTTTTCCACCCCGGGCACGTTGCATGTGATTGTTAATGACGATTCGATTATCAACGAGCAACTTGGCGGGTATTGTACGAACACTTGTTGCAGTCGGAACGTTTAATGATGCTTCCATGTTGGTAACAACTCGCGCCGCGGTGCCGCGTAGTGGATCAACATGTCCTGCAGAGGGCGACTCAACAACGGGTGCGCTCTTTTGAATGGGTTGTGCGGGAAGGGGAGTTGATGTTCGCGGCGCTTTTGAAATTACCGATTGTTGGTGTGCAGCAGCGCTAGCAGGCATTACCGGTGTAGCAGGTTGTGCAGCAGCACTAGTCGGTGCAACAGGAGTGGCAGCAGAAGCGGCTGGTGCAGGTTTTGAAGTAGGTGCAGCGGATGCAGTTGGTTGTGCAGGAGCGCTAGGAGCGCTAGGAGATTGTGCTGGCGCGCTCGCACGCTTGGGCGCAGGTGGATGTCCGCCAGAAGCGGGAAGAGTTAATCCGGGAGGAAGTTGAGATGCAGTCGCAGGCGCAGTGGGATTGGAAGCGGATGGACGTTGCGCTCCAGTCGGAGCGTTTCCATGACCGATTGTGTGAGCGGTAACTCCATTACTTGAACCGCTCGCAGCACTTGAGCCACCTGTTGCCGTATGTCCGCCACGTGCAAAGAAGGCTTTCCATTGACTATCTACCGATTCGGGATTGGCTAAATACTTCTCATACATCTCATCGACGAGCCATTCATTGGCGCCGAAATCCCCAGCGAAGTCTGTAGTCGACACTGACTCTCCCAGTACTTGTTTAAGGTAAGGGTATCGAGGTGCGGGGGTAGTTATCACCCGGATTGCTCCTTACCAGGGGTGGGGTTCCTCAAGTTTCGCTCCTGACGACCGCCACTCGCCTCTAAAAAACCCTTCGCCCTCCTTCACCGCCTCGCGCCCCGTGGCGCTCTCACTTCCGCAAAGCGTCCCTCGCCCCCTCGGGGCGGCGACCCCCCCTGTGTTGCCGAACGAGCGCTCGCCGTGAAGAGTAAGGCCATGGTGCGGGCGCTAGTCACGGGGGGATCGCGGGGTTTGGGCTTCGAGGTTGCCAGAGGGCTACTTGCTCACGGAATCGAGACCACCATCCTTGGTCAGAGCGCAGAGAACGTGGCGAGGGCATCGCGAGAGCTAGGTATTTCAGGAATTACTTGCGACGTTCGGGACTTCAACCGTCTGCAGGAAATCAAATCCCAGCATCAACCATTCGACATCATTGTGCTCTCACATGGCGTGATGTCAGAGAAAATGTCAAAGACTTTGAAGGCAACGAAAGAGGATTGGGATCGAACGATTGATATCAATCTTTCTGGTGTATTTAATGTGGTGAATACTTTTGCCGACCATATGGTTGAGCAGCGAAATGGTCGAGTCATTGTGTTTAGCGCATGTCTTGGGCGTATGTCAGGGCCAGGCAATGCAGGCGGACTTGCGCCATATCGAATTAGCAAGGCAGGAGTGAATGCTTTTGTTCGCAATTTCGCCCACGAAACCGGATTAGGCGCACGCGGCGTACTTGTTGATGCAATCTGCCCTAATCACTCGAAGACTGACATGGGCGGACCCAATGCACCGCGTACAGCTGCCGAAGGTGCAGAAACTGCAATCTGGTTGGCAACGCGAGATTTCACTCCTGGAGTCGATCAGACCGGATTACTTTGGGAAGATAGAGAAGTGGTGGCGTGGTGATAGCAAAACTGAGAGATGAACTTTTCTTGCGACGAATTACCTCGACCATTATTGGTGGAGAGGCGCTTTTACTTTTCTTCTTGGCGCTATTTCTTGTCATCGAATCATTTATCGCTCAGGTTAAGAATGTCGATGCCTTAATTGCTGAGATTGCTTTCGCCATTTTGGGTGGATTTGGTCTGCTTATGGCTGCGAAAGGAATTAGGCGGGGGAAAAGATATGGATATTCCCCTGCAATGTTGGCAAATCTGATTGCTCTCGCCGTTTCGTACTACATCTGGCAGGGTGGGTGGCCAGGAATTTCTCTGATGCTTGGCTCATTTGCGGTTCTTGCGATTATCGGAATCCTTTTGATTACAGCTCAATCTGCACAACTCGAAGAAGATTGAACCTAGTTAAGAATTCACTATGAGTATCAATAACCATGCGCGAGAGTTAGTGCGGAATGACGGTTTAAAAGATCTACTCACTGGTTTAATGACTTTTCCCGCATTCTTAGATAGTGCACTTCGGGAGCTTAAATCTATGGAGCGAAGTGGTGGTACGAGGAATCTCTTTTTGATCTCAACAATGGAGCGCGACAATGCGGGAAAAATAGCGTTGTCTATAAGGTCAGAGTACGAGTTAAGCGATAGAACTGAGGAACAGATCTATAACTTAGCTGCACGAGTGTTAACGCTTGGCAAAAGTATCTCCGAAAATTTGCGAGCAAATGATCTGGTTGCTCGTTATACATTTGCAGATATTCTCGTGCTTACATCAGGTAATTATGAAGAAGTAAAACGAAAACTGGAGATAATTGGCGAGAGGTTAACGGCAGGAGTTGTTGGACTTGCACTTCATACGCTGAATCATTCTCAAGCTGTTTTTAATTCCCACACCACTCACGATTCCCACACCACTCATGATTCCCACCTAAACCAGGAGAGTGAGCAGGATCTGCGAAAAAGAGTAACCAACGCTATTTCTACCCTTGAACGCAAGATGCTCACGCACACCCAGTAATTTCTTGTAGACATTCGGCAATTAAATTATCAACAGAGTTGGATAATGAAGTCGGCGTCGTACGGTAGTAGGAGAGAGTTCTGCCGTGACAGGTCAATTACAAAACCTTCTTGACGACGATTCGGTAGAGGAACTCTGGATAAATTCTCCAAATCGTATTTTTATAGCACGCAATGGGCGAACAGAACTAGTTCCACTCATTATGACGGGAGAAGCGATCAGAGATGCGATAGAGCGAATGCTGGCTTGGAGTGGACGGCGAGTTGATTTATCCCAACCTTTCGTCGACGCACGATTGCCCAATGGCGCCCGACTTCATGTTGTGATCCCCGATATAACGTCAGAATTTTGGACCCTCAATGTTCGAAAGCGCGCCTTAAGAGCATTTACTCTTGCAGATCTTATAGAGGTCGAATCATTAGATGTCGAAATTGCAGAGTTGCTCCGCACCCTTGTCCAATCAGAGGCAAACATTCTTGTAAGTGGCGCAACTCAAGCCGGTAAAACAACGGTGCTTAATTGCCTACTTGGAGAGTTACATGTGTCGAGCAGGCTCATTTCTATCGAGGAAGTATTTGAACTCGTACCACGTGTTGCCGATCACGTAGCGCTACAAACACGTCAGGCCAATCTTGAGGGCAACGGTGAAGTCACACTTCGGATGTTGGTTCGGGAAGCTCTTCGCATGCGACCTACTCACCTGGTAATCGGTGAAGTTCGTGGGGCCGAAGCGCTTGACCTTCTCCTCGCCCTGAACTCTGGAATTCCCGGATTGGCAAGCATCCATGCAAATTCGCCCGTTGACGCGCTACGGAAGTTAGCCGCGCTCCCACTACTCGCAGGCGCCAATATCAACCGTGATTTTTCATTAGAGGCAGTACAGGAAAACGTCGATGTGGTAGTTCATTGTCAAAAGGATCGCTCCGGGAAACGTCGAGTCTCGCAGATATCTCTAGTCCCAAAAAATCTCTTCCAAAACCAACTTAGAGTAGAGGATCTCATCCGATGGGAGATTGATAGGTATCAGACTGGTCAAGTGGATTTTGATGCATATCCTAAGTTGATAGAGGCTAAAAAATTACTCAATCAATTCTCTGGATTGGAAACTCACCGGAGAAATTCAAACATCTTCCGAAGTAATTCCTGATGGCGATTGCAAAATTACTTTTCTTTGCACTATTTACCTCGGGAGCATTTCTGTTCTTCTCCCTTAATTCGCGTTTGAGAATTATCACTCAACCAAAATTTATAAAAGAAAGACTTTATCGAGCACTTACATTTATCTCGTCCCAGGCAATCTTTTTCTCATTGGTCTTTCTAATCACCAGAAGTGTGAATATATCTCTTCCAGTATCAATTATTTTGAGCTATATCCCAAGAATATATAAGAAGAGTAAAGACAGAAAAGAGGATGAAGCTCGACGAAAATCCTGGCCATTGGTCATAGATCAGCTTTCCACGGCGACCGCTTCAGGAGTTTCGCTTCAACGAGCACTGAGTGAGATGGTTACTAGAGGACCACTAGCACTCCAAGATGAATTTCAAAGTTTCAAAAACTCTTTTGCAAGTTCAGGGAGTCTGACAATCGCATTGAATGATTTTGTATCTGCCGCAGCCCTTCGTGAAGCAAAATCACACTACCGAATGGCTGCCCAACTAAAATCTACGATTCTGATTGCTCGAGATTGTGGGGGTCAAGAAATCGGACCCATCTTGAGGAACTTAAGTATGCACTTACGGCAACGGGAACGCGCATTTGATGAAATTGCTATTCGGCAAAACTGGATTAAGAATGGCGCTGCTTTGGCCGCCTTGACACCTTGGTTACTGCTGTTAGTGCTTTCACTTCACTCCCAAACAATCGATGCTTATAACTCTAATGCTGGAAGAACTGTATTAATTGTTGGCCTCATTGCTACTGGCCTCGCGTATAAATGGATTTACTATATTTCAGAATCTTTATCTTCAGGAAAAAGATCGAATTGATGATGGGCAAATATTTAATTTTTTTGATCTCTACTGTGATGTTGATTTGTGGAATATATATGACTTACAGATTCATTCTCAAATCTGGAAGTAGAAAATCTTCATCTATTCGATTGGAAAAAAAGTATCTAGGTTTCTTAGATGAAATAAAGGAACTCATCGGCGTATCAAGAACAGAGATTCTTTTAGAAATATTCATGAAGTTGATATTTCTGGCGATTCTTCAGCTGTTTATCTCGCAAGCGTTGGCTCTCGATTTCATTCGGACTGTAACCCTGATGATTTTTTCAGCTCTCGGATTTATCTACTGGATGTTGAACTATCGAAAACGTATTTTCACCAAATATCGAGAGGAATTCGAGGTAGATTTTGCGGACTTTGTTGAGTCTCTATCATTGGCTGTGAATTCGGGTCTCTCCCTAATGAGCGCTGTCTTGAGAGTTATTCAAGAATATAAAGAGATGGAAAAATCACCGAAACAATCTCTGGAGCCGAAGCGGCTTTACATTCGAAGAATTTGGAAAATACCTCCTCTCATGCGGGAGTTAGGTATCTTAGAGTCGAAGGTCGTAGATGGAGAATCCGTTCAGCAGGTATTTGATTTTCTTGCTTGGCGCCTAAAATCAAGTGCGCTGTCAAATTTCGCCGATGTCATCACGATTACATTGTCTCGAGGTACGCCATTGGCAACACAACTAGGTGAGTTTGCTTTGAGTATGCGAGAGGCACAGAAGAGAGTGCTTATGGAGCGAGCAGGGCGGGCGGAGATCAAAATGATGGTGCCAGTTGTCTTCTTGCTACTACCTATATCAGTGCTTTTCGCATTGTGGCCAAGTTTTCAACAGTTACAACAATTGGTGATCACTCCATAGTTATGTGGAGTCTCTCCACGTAAAAAATTTTTCTTTGGAAATGTGAGTGTAAACAATTTCAAGATTCTCGGAAGGAAGTGTTCATGAAGTGGCGCCTGATTCGCGGTCAACTCTGGTTAATCAAATTCCTGAACAGTATTATCAAATTTCAAGATTCACTTTTAGGGCATGGATTACTGATGATAAAGCAGTATCGCTATGGAAGAGGTAAGGAAGCAGCAGGAACAGCAGCAGGAGCAGGTGTGCGAAGTCGGATACTCGTAAATTCGCATCTATCACATGAGCGTGGCGATGTGCCTGGATGGGTTTTAGTCGTTCTGATGACAGCCGGATTAGTGACTGGCATCTGGACCGTTGCCGCTCCCCGACTCAATCAAATTCTTCGCAGCTCTCTAGATTCCATGAATGCAATCAGGTAACTCTCGCTTTGGAGAGGTCTACGTATGGTTTTGGTCCGTTTTGTTCTGCGCCAAAACTAACAGCCGTAATCAGATTAAGTTAGATCAAAACCCTGCCGGTCAGGGTTCCACTTATTACGGATATAGCGGAAATCTCGAGAGTGAGACGATCACAGAACAGAGAGCGCGAGAAAATGGAAGTGTTGACGCACTATTATTTATCATTCCAATAATTTTCTTGATGATAATTCTTATTTCGCTTTTTCAATATGGATTGACGCTTAACACATTGAATTCGAGTGCAGTGTTAATCGGACGAGATATAGCGCGCGAGCCTGAGATGTCACGCACCACCGCAAAAGTTCAATCATTAATTGAAGAACATAACTTGGGAGTTGTGGACTTTCATATAATGAATTTCCCAATAGGAAATAGAGTGGTTATTCAATTGGTTCTCATTGGGAAGACGTTCAAAGTGGGAGGGTTCTCGATTACTCCATCTGCCCGAAGTTTAATTCTTCAAGACTCTTGGTGAATTTTGGTTCTCCTGTTTCAGTTAAGGTACCTCAACTTCCAGCGTAATGAATATGGAAATACAGTTTTAGAGTTTCTTTTTTTTCTGACGCTCTTCCTTCTCCCTATTACGATTTTTTTCTCTCAAACAACGACACATTCAATAAGAGCCCTTCGAGAAGAGGAAATGTTCCGTGAAGTTGTTCAGATTCTCAAATCTGGTGAAGATTTCGCTCATTCAGTAAGTATTTCAAGAAGATTCTTGACTCTTCATAATTCATCACAAGAACTCGAAGTTAGGTGTATTTCAGGGACATGTCCTCGTCGTGGAAGCTTGATGAAGATCACGCTTAGTGGAGGCGGAAAGAGACTCGAGGCCTTTCTGGAGGGTGGCCGTTGGAATTGATAAAAGCTCCTTTAATGTCATTGAGATGTAATCGAAGGTTCAAGTTAAAGAGCGAAAATGGTTCAACGTTGCCTCTGTTGATTGGCCTCGTCTTGTTTGCATTATCAATATATATTGTTGCCGTAAACATCTATTTCCTGGGCGCATCTAAGATCAAACTAGAGCAATGGGGCGAGGAATTCATCTCGAGCTTATTTCAAGAGATTTCCTATCAGGAGTATTTCTTTGATGCCGATGAACCTATCAGAGATGATGTGCGTAGCTTTGTCTATGTTGGGTGCTCAGACTTACTCCTACAGATACAGAGAAAGTTAAATGAAGTCCATCCAAATCGGCGATTTAAATCGACAAGGTGTGCCGCTGGTCGAATTTCACTCGTGATTGAAGAGAGAGTTAAATTGCCTTTTGCACCCCAAGGACTTTCAAATTTTGAACCAAGAGTCACTGCACATGTAGAGGCGGGGCTTCAACGAGTCCGAAAAGATAGGTAAATAAAGGTGGTCTTATCTCGAGATAGTTGAGATTGGGGTCCCCATAATTCCAAGTATGATTATTCTCATGTCGGAGCGCGAATATCAGCAAGAGATAGATTTGCTTGCTCAAAAACTCACGACCATAAAAAGCGTTCTCAATCTAGATTCGATGGCAAAACAGGTTGTGAAACTTGAAGAAGATGCAGCGAATCCAAATCTTTGGGACGATCCAGAAAATGCAACTCAAGTAACGAGCAAACTCTCGCGCCTTCAGAGTGAAATCGCTCAATTCTCTAAGTTGGGGAGTCGACTCAGCGACCTTCCCATCTTGATTGAACTTGCACAGGGCGAGCGAGATATGAGTTCTTTGAAAGAGGCTGAAAACGAGCTTGACTCCTTAACTCGAGCAATAGGTGAATTGGAAGTCCGAACTCTGCTCAATGGTGAGTACGACGCACGTGATGCGCTAGTCACTATTCGTTCGCAGGCGGGGGGAGTTGAAGCGGCCGATTGGGCTCAGATGCTATTTCGGATGTATACCCGATGGTGTGAACGCCATGTTCACAAGTTTGATGTATTGGATACCTCGTATGCTGAAGAGGCAGGAATCAAGTCAGTTACATTTCGGGTTAGCGCTCCTTATGCCTACGGGACTTTATCTGTGGAGCAGGGGACTCATCGCTTAGTTCGCATCTCGCCCTTTGATAGTAATGCTCGCCGGCACACCTCTTTCGCTGGAGTAGAAGTAGTGCCTGTAGTCGACCAAAGCGACCATATCGACATCGATGAGAAGGAGTTACGTATTGATGTTTATCGCTCAAGCGGTCCAGGTGGTCAAGGGGTTAATACAACTGACTCTGCAGTTCGAATTACACATATCCCCACTGGAATAGTTGTTTCATGTCAGAACGAGCGTTCACAGATTCAAAATAAGGCTACTGCTATGGCTGTTTTGCAGTCGAAATTGTTGGATCGTAGACGGCAGGAAGAGCAAGCAAAAATTGATGCCCTTAAGGGAGATAACTTTGGATCTTGGGGCAATCAAATGCGTTCCTATGTGCTGCATCCATATCAATTAGTAAAAGATCTTCGTACTGATTATGAAGTGGGAAATACCGGAGCTGTACTTGACGGCGAAATTGATGATTTCATCGAAGCCGGAATTCGCTGGCGAAGACAGAGTGAATAACCCTGCACGAATAACCCTGCACGAATAACCCTGCACGAATAACCCTGCACCGACTTTTTAACTGCGAATCTGATAACTTTTTTCAGCCACACCCCGCTGTTTTCCTCAGATTTTTTATTACATCCGAGCGTTTAATCCCGCGTAAATCCCCTACTCTCTCTAGAATCAGGAACTGGAAAGAGGTGGCGAAGAGTTGATCAAGTTTGAAAATGTAAGTAAGACCTATCCAAACCAAGAGCGGCCAGCCCTCGAAGGTGTGAACCTTGAGGTGGCCAAGGGCGAATTTGTTTTCTTGGTGGGCCTTTCGGGTTCTGGTAAGTCGACCTTTCTTCGCCTAGTCCTTAAGGAGGAGAATCCAACCTCGGGGAAGATTTTTGTTGCCGGAAAAGATTTGAGCAAACTTTCGGGTTGGAAAGTCCCAGAGCTTCGCCGCCAAGTAGGAACCGTATTCCAAGATTTCCGACTTCTGCCCAATAAAACAGTTTTTGAGAATGTCGCCTTCACTCTCCATGTTCTTGGATATTCTCAGAAAGAGATCAATCGCGAGGTTCCGGAGGTACTTGAGCTCGTGGGACTCGAAGGGTACGGCGATCGTCGACCTTCTCAACTTTCTGGCGGTGAGCAGCAACGAGTAGCAATTGCTCGCGCCTTTGTGAGCCATCCTGCAATCCTGATTGCGGATGAGCCGACAGGAAATCTTGACCCCACCATGAGCGTGGGAATCATGAAATTACTGGACCGAATCAATCGAACCGGAACCACGGTAGTTATGGCCACTCACGACAGTGGAATTGTTGATCAAATGCGCAAACGAGTAATCGAACTCGAAGGTGGGCTCGTAGTTCGCGATCAGGTTCGTGGCGTATACGGGTATAGCGGCTAAGTAAACGAGCAGAACGAGCAGAGCAGAACGAGCAGAGCAGAACGAGCAGAGCAGAACGAGCAGAGCAGAACGAGCAGAGCAGAACGAGCAGAGCAGAACAGAGCGAGCAGTGAGGAGCGGGAGATGAGAGCACGGTTTGTGATGTCGGAGGTCGGTATCGGCCTGCGGCGCAACCTCACTATGACCTTTGCTGTAATCGTCACCGTAGCAACATCTCTCTCGCTGCTGGGATTCGGTTTACTCTCCAACTCTCAAGTAGGAGTTATGAAAGATTACTGGTACGACAAGATTGAGGTTTCAATCTATCTATGTGGAGATCTTTCCGAAGCACCGTCATGCTCCGCAGGTAAAATAACGATTCCGCAAAAAGATCAGATCGAACAAGATCTCAAAGCAATTCCAGTTGTGCAAAATGTTTTTTATGAATCGCAGGCCGATGCATTCAAGAGATTTCAAGAGCGATTTAAAGATTCAGCTATTGCACAAAATGTAACGCCCGATCAATTACCCGAGTCATTTCGCGTAAAGTTAAAAGATCCGACACAATTTGCTGTTATTGAAAGTGCATTTTCTGGTCGACCAGGTGTAGATGTAGTTCAAGATCAACGTGCAATTCTTGAGAAGTTCTTCAGGCTTCTTAATGTATTGCGAAATGGCGCGCTATTTATTGGGTTGATTTCTGTGCTCACGGCAGCGCTGTTGATTTCAAATACCATCAGGATTGCCGCCTTCAATCGACGGCGCGAAACCGGAGTTATGAAACTCGTTGGCGCATCGAGTTTCTCAATTCAATTACCTTTCTTATTAGAGAGCATCTTCTCCGCGATTTTTGGATGGGCTGTCGCGCTTGGTTTGCTCTCGGGCTTCAAAGTATTAATTGATCAACGAGTAGCACCTTTACTTACCTTTACGAGATTCTTCGGGTGGGATGCAGTGTGGATTGCCTCTCTACAACTACTTGCTGTGGGGCTTTTCGTCGCCGCATTGGCATCCTTAATAACTCTGCGCCGCTTTGTGAAGGTTTAGAGCGAGCAACCACCTTGCAAACCGCTATTTTCACCAATTTATCCACCATTTAGGGCTGTTAAAAAGCCCGTAGAATTGGGATATGAATAAGTCGCAATTCCAAGCGATGGCGATCGTCCTTTCGTTGATGATTGCCTCCTTTGGCATGGGCTTTTTCACTAATTCTCAAGGTTCTTCAGTCGACCAAGCGCTCGAGCAGATTGCCGCAGAACAGAAAATATCTCCAAGTGAATTGGAGCGCGCAGCGATTGAGGGGATGCTTCGAGCATCGGGGGATCGTTGGTCGAATTACCGAGATGCTGATGAGGTGGCGGCGCAAGAGGGTGAACTTGATGGACGTTATAGCGGAGTTGGCATCTGGCTTCGTCCCGGAAATGGTGGAGGCACCGAGATCGCGGGAGTGAAGTCAGGGTCAATCGCTGATGAAGCGGGGTTAAAAGTTGGCGATGTCATTGCACTAATTGACGGAAAAGATTTCTCCTCGGCAGATCTTCCTGCAACGGTTGCGGCGTTACGTGGCAGACCGGGCTCAACATTAGAAATCAAAATCCTTCGCAACGGTCTAGATAATGATTTCACTTTAGTGAGAGAGAATATTGCTTCACCGGATGTACGCATTACTGAGCTAGCAGATGGTGTAGCGCTTATAAGGATTGAAGCCTTTAGCGAGCAGGTATCACGCGATACTTTAAATGGATTATCACAATTGCAATACGAAAAAGGGATAGTGATTGACCTCCGAGATAATCCGGGCGGCGTGCTATCTGCTGCAACTGATTTTGTTCAATTATTCATTCGGTCAGGATTAGTTGTCTCTTATGACCGTGGAAGTGGAAAGCGAATCGCAATCGAGGCAGCGAATGCCAAACCAATCAACGTGCCACTTACCGTGATAGTAAATGGAAATACGGCAAGCTCTGCTGAAGTAGTCGCAGGAGCGCTCCAAGATCGTAATCGTGGTGTCGTTATTGGCACACAAACTTTCGGCAAAGGCTCGGTACAAGAGAGTGTGACGCTAAGCAACGGCGCTAGCCTGGAGACAACTGTAGGAAAGTTCCGCACTCCCTCGGGGCGTTTTATTGATAAACACGGAATCACTCCTGATGTCTCTGCCTCTGAACGTGAATCAATTACGCGCAGCTTGGAAATTCTCAAAGCTCTCAATGCAATCAGCGACCCAGTTAAGGGGAGTTGATCATGAAAGAAGCGGGAAAAAAATTAATCGCCCAAAATAAAAAGGCACGGCATGATTACATCATCGATGATGTCTTTGAATGTGGGATTGTGCTCTCGGGAACTGAAGTGAAATCTCTTCGGGCGGGGCGAGCGTCACTTGTTGATGGCTTTGCCATGTTTGACGATGGCGAGCTCTGGCTACAAGGAGTTCACATTCCAGAGTATTTCGAGGGAAGTTGGAATAACCAGCCGCCGCGGAGAAATCGCAAACTTCTTATGCATAAGCGCGAACTGAGCCGTTTGATGGGAAAGGTCAAGGAGGGTGGCACTACGTTAGTTCCGCTCTCCATTTACTTCTCTAATGGCAAGGTGAAAGTCGAATTGGCGCTTGCCCGTGGAAAGAAAGCTCACGACAAGCGCGAAGCGCTTAAAGAACGAGAGGCAGGGCGGGATATCGCAAGAGCGCTCGCTGCGAAAAACCGAGGCGAATAAATCACTCCCGCGTTCTCTCCGAAAAACCGAGGCGAATAAATCACTCCCGCGTTCTCTCCGAAAACCTGAGGCGAATAGGTTAGGAGCCACCTGTTAACTGCCAGTCAATGGCGATTCGGTGAGTGTTGTAACGGTGGCTTTCGATTATTCCGGCGCACGAGCATGAGAGAAAAGCTGCAAGCGCTAGGGAATTTTTCCTCACGATAATCCGTTGTAGACTATGACAACAATTTCATAGTGGAAAAGCTTCTTTTTCACCCAAGTATTACCTTTCAAACCTTGGGGGTGAACGGTCTCGACTTCGTTGGTTGAGCTAGGGGAAGCGGGCAGAGGAAGCCGGAATGATCTCTTTAACCACATCCGCGCAAACAATCAAGCGCCAGTAAAACTGCCGCTGATTACGCCCTCGCTGCATAAGCGAGCCTCGTAATCCGTTAGCCCAGGCTTGCTCTCGTCCTGGAATCTAGCGTCGCTAGAGGGCTGACTATCTCTGAGTGTTATAGATCAGAGGTGGGAACACTTTCTATAACTGAGTCTGTCGATTACTTGTGTGTATGAGAATCGGGACTGAGAAAGCGTCAAACACACTACGCCCGTAGAAGCCCTACTTCAGTTGCGAAGGACCCGGGTTCGATTCCCGGCACCTCCACTCATAATTCACGCCTACCGGATTCCACAAATGTCTTGCAATCGTCAGCCAAATACTGGCTTTCTATCGAGATTGCCTGAGTTGACCCTGGAATTGTCCTAACCCCAGTTCTACAGTGTGGGGGTGGCGCGCTCCAAGGCTTCCATTTCTATCGGTCGAACAGTGGTTGCTTGCATGCTCGCTATTTCACTTCCCACCTCGGCAATTCACTTTGCCGCCGCCGCAACCCCTGATGATCCGAAGACTTTTTTACTTCCAGCATTCTATGGTGAGAATGGCGCTAGCGGTGTGGGCGTGATTTTTGATGATTCACAAGCTGCGCTCAGTTATGCATCAGGGCTTGGTGATACCAATGTCAATTCTAATCCAGATGGAACTCAAGCCTCTGGCGCCAAGCTTTATTGTAAGAACCTTCAAGATCCAGCATGCGCTAACACGAAAAATTTCAGTATTTTCGCAATCTTGCAACCGTGCAAATCAGAGAGTGATCTCTATTGCATACAAGAGGTCTATGCAAAGACTTCAGGTGGGAAAGTCTCAGGAAAATATGTTGAAAGCATCCCCGCCGCAGGCCCCACCGATTTTGTGGGCGATAGCGCTGTGGGATTACCAAGTGGCGGTCCGCCATCAGTCTGGCAGATACCTGGAATAAAGAACTCTTCTGGTGGTGACAGCTATTCACTTTTTGTCTCTACTCGAGGGAAAGGCCAGCGCAGCTCCGCCTCATCCGTACCGACTTTCCAATTTAACGAGTACACCGTGGCCCTTTATGCAACCTCGATGAAGAGTGGCACATATCAATTGGTGACAGCCGATGGAAATGGCCTCGACGCAATAGTGGGTGGTGGGTGCGCGACCAATAGTGAGAGCAAATGTGCGCTGCGAGAATCATTCCCAATGGATGGCACTTCTTTTGGTGTATCTATTCGTTTCCCAAAAGCGCCCTCTAATTGGTTCTATGGTCGTTTGAGTAAGCCATCGTTTACCTTGAATAAATCAGCTTCGGGAAGCGCTGTTGTGCTAGATGTCTCTGGTGAGCCGGTAACCGTGCCAGTGCTTTACGGTAAGAGTTCTTGGGCGAACCTTTCACCAGATTTGCAAAAGTATTACCAAGGGGGTTTCCCGAGCGTAGGAAAGATGTATGGCGTATCTGATCCCAATAAGTGGGATGTGGCACATCTAGCAAGCAGCAAGGATTTTGATGTCCTAAACGCATGGATACCGATTGTGAAAGATACTGCGGCTGCATTGACAACGCAGTGGTATTTCAAAGCGTCGAATGAAGGTTCAGATCCTCGTTTCGCTTCGCGCGATGACCAGGTGGATGGAATTGTTACTAGTAATGCGACGGCATACGTACCTGGGCCGCCCACCTTCAATCAACAGACTCAATCCTTGGAATATCAAGTTGGTGCTCCACATTACAAGCCATCGGGAACGGAGAAATTCCGAGGCACTTACGATTTAACTATTCGCGCTGATGCTGCCCGTGCTATTTATGGATTTGCGAAGAATGTTCCCGTCAAAGCAACTGTTTCAATCGTCTCGGAAAACGGACAAGAGATTGCAGCACAGGAACAGGTAGGGGAGAAGGATGGCTGGTTCTTCCTCCGCGCCGAGAATTTCACCTTCTCCTCGCCAAAACTACGAGTAAAACTTGTGCAATCTGGTGCATCGAGTGGTGGTTCATCTGGCAGCGCGGGTGGTAGCGCAGGTGGCGGTAATAACTCTGGCGGTTCCGGAAATCAAGGGGGAAATAACCAGGGCAATTATGCAGATACTGTGAAGTGCGATGGCTCAGGTAAATGTTGTGACGCCAGCGGTAAATGCACAACCGGGAATCCTGTCGGTACCAATAACTCAGGCGGATCTAAGAGCGCTGCAGCTGCAAAGACTTATGTAGTGAAATGCAGCGCAAAAGGTGGGAAGAGTTGGGTTGCCCGTGGCGTAAATCCAAAATGTCCCAAGGGTTATAAGCAAGTCTCGAAGAAGTTAGAGAAATAGCCACTAAGCCACTTCATTGATAGGGCGAGCCGGCACGGAATAACTCTTTCCATATGGTGATGTCCATGTACATGAACCATCCGGATTGCTGATGATTTTCCAACCGCCATGAGTTTTCAATCGATGGTGGCGGCGACAGAGCGCCCCCAAATTTCCGGGGTTTGTCTCACCACCTTCTTCCCAAGGAATCGCATGATCTATATCGCTTAACTCCGCTGCTCTTCGACAGCCGGGAAATCGACAGGTTCGATCCCGTGCCGCGATAAATTCAATGAGCGCTTGAGGAGGTTGGTATCGCTCCCGGCCGAGATCGAGTAATTCACCTGTTACTGGGTCGGTAATAAAACGTCGCCATTGATGTGAAGTTGCTAACTCTCGGGCGAGAGTGGCAGGTATTGGCCCATATCCACTCAACTCAGCAGGGTTTTCTGCCAACCCCAACAAGGTAGGTAGGTCCACAATGACGTTGATAGTCATCGCCGAGGTTTTTCGCTTGATACTCGATTTTTCTGCGGGCGTAATGTGAGAGTTATTCACCTCATTAAATTTGCTAGTACTGGAATTAGCAGAGCCGCTGGAATTAGCAGAGCCACCGGAGTTTGCAGAGCCACCGGAGTGACTCATCTCTTGGGAAGAGTCAGCGCGCTCAGCGCTCTCTTCACCTTTGGTAAAGAATTCAACAAAGGCATCGGCGCGACGTTGATCGGCGGTATGGGTTCTACTCTCCGCATGAATCTCTCTGATTCGCAGTTCGAGTGAGCGCATTACTAATCGAGCATCAGGGGCAGTCAAAAGTGCAGAGATGGTAGCCATTCCATCGCGTTCTGGGTAGCAGAGGACTCTCCGCTCCTCTCGTGCGCTAGCAAATCTCTCCGCCAACTCCTCGGGTTGCACCTGCGCGACAGCTTTTCGCATAGCTACTGCAATTTGATTCGGAGTGGAAAACTCTGCACTTGAAAGCGCTTTCGCTTCGATCTTTGCGATAACAGATTTATCTATACCCCCATAAATTAGAGGTGCACTCTCGCGAGCAATAGCGTTTGCGTGAGCAGTCGAGATTGAACCATCGGCAAGTGCGCGAGTAGTTTCGGGGAGATGATGGACCAAGAGCGTGGCAGTATCGATGCGATGTTGGGCAGTATTTGGGCTAATTCGAAGTGCAGCGGCAATCTCTTCGCGCTCTTGATCGTTAATCTCAGAGGTGATGGCAGCGCCATTAGCACCGTACCCTTCGAATGCGCCACCGGATTGCGCTCCAGGTTGGTCGAGTGAAATTAAGTACGTTACCTCGTGTATATGTGAGTTGAGCCATGAGAGATGCTTTTCGAGTGCTGCGAGGAGCTCAACTCGACCATCAGGAGTGAGTTCATATCGAGAGAGTGAGGTGAGTTCGACCAAGTGTGCAGCGCTAGGACGGGCGCTTTTAATCTCGGATACCCGTTGGTCGAGGAGGTTCATGGGCGAGATGATTGTGTGAAGCGCTGACAATTAATTGGTGGCACGGTGGAGGCTGTTGATAAGTCTGGATCAACCCTGGATTAACCCTGGAATGCGTTTAGGTGGGCATCGCTTACTTGGGAATGCGCAGAGCCCCGCTCTGGTTATATATTGTGGTGGGTGAGTAATTGAATTTTCAATCAAGTGTCAGCCAAGCTATTAAAGATGAGCAGAACGAGCAAGGAGGCCGCAGATGCCAGCGGTAACCGTCCCCGACATCACCATTCTCCCGCGCGTTGACGCCAACCCATCATCAGACAAGAGCCGCCCGCGAACCGTCAAGCAAGTGACCACAGCCCCTCAAGGTTTCGAGGGTGAGGGATTTCCCGTTCGTCGTGCATTCGCTGGTATCGATCTTGCAGAGCTCGATCCATTTATCCATCTCGATCAAATGGGCGAAGTTGAATATGCGCCGGGGGAGCCAAAGGGCACTCCATGGCACCCGCATCGCGGTTTCGAAACCGTCACATACATCATTGATGGCATCTTCGATCACATGGATAGCAATGGTGGTGGCGGAACAATTACTAATGGCGATACTCAATGGATGACAGCCGGCGCCGGCATCCTCCACATCGAAACTCCACCTGAGCATTTAGTAGTTAGCGGCGGCCTCTTCCACGGATTCCAACTCTGGGTCAACCTTCCTAAAGCACAGAAATGGTCACCTCCTGCCTATCAAGATGTTCGCGCAAATGATGTTGCTCTACTTGCATCGCACGATGGTGGCGCGCTCCTTCGCGTAATCGCCGGCGAGGTCGGAGGCCATAAAGGTCCAGGGCGCACCCGCACACCCATCACACTTATTCATGCAACGCTCTCGCCCGGCGCGCAACTTCGACTTCCATGGCGCCAAGATTTCAACGCGCTCGCGTACACACTCAATGGTTTTGGAACGATGGGTCTAGAGCGTCGCCCAGTGAAGTCAGGTCAGATGACTCTGTTTGGACCCAGTTATGGCGAGAGCGACTCCATCATCATCTCAGCGGATGATAAACAAGAATCACGTATGCCCCAGATGGATGTCTTTATCCTCGGTGGCCAACCAATTAAAGAACCGGTCGCATGGATGGGCCCATTCGTGATGAATACCAAGAGTGAAGTCTTACAAGCTTTCGATGATTTCCAGAAGGGAAAGCTCGGTCGAATCCCAACCATAAAACGACCTGGCGATCTCCATAAGATTCATGGAACCCCAGATGAACTTCAAGAATCCTAGGTAATTCCCGACTAGAGAATTTTAGAGCGATTTAAGAGCGCTTACTACTTTCGTGAGCGAGGCCTTCGCATCACCAAAGAGAAGCGTGGTCTTCGGGTCGTAGAGCAGTTCATTCTCGATTCCCGCAAACCCTGGGCGCATTGAACGCTTTAAGAAGATGATATTCCCTGATTGTTGAACATCAAGAATAGGCATGCCATAGATCGGACAGCCAGGCGTGGTTTTTGCAGCAGGATTGACCACATCATTAGCGCCAATAACTATCGAAACATCGGTCTGTGGGAAGGTCGGATTGATCTCATCCATCTCCACCAATTGGTCATACGGAACATTCGCTTCAGCAAGCAACACATTCATATGTCCAGGCATACGACCAGCAACCGGGTGAATTCCATACGCAACATCGATGCCTTTAGCAGTTAAAAGATCAGCTAACTCACGGACGGTATGTTGCGCTTGTGCAACAGCAAGACCAAATCCGGGAACAATAACTACGCGTCGGGCGTAATTGAGCAGGATTGCTACATCCTCCGCAGAACCAGATTTAACCGGACGGGTATCAGCTGTTCCTGCAGCAGTTGCAGTGGCGGTGAATGCGCCAAAGAGAGTGCCAAAGAGTGAACGTCCCATCGCCTCTGCCATCAAACGGGTCAAGATAGTTCCAGAGGCGCCTACAAGCGTTCCCGCGACAATCAACAAAGTTGCCTCTAATACATAACCACTCGCGGCAACAGTCAAACCGGTGAAGGCATTAAGTAACGAGATAACAATCGGAACATCTGCTCCACCCACAGGCAGCACAAAGAGGATTCCAAAGAGCGCGGAGAGGCCCATCAGCACCATGACTGATGTCGTATCTGCTGCAGAGTAAACCCACCCGCTACAGACCAGAATCGCGACTAGGTTTCCTGCGATAACAAAGCGACCACCAGGGAAAATCACCGGGCGCGTAGTCATCAATTCTTGCAACTTCAAGAAGGTAACAATTGAGCCGGTAAATGAAGTAGTGCCTACAACTACTGTGAAGATTGTGGCAATGAGAACGGCGGCGCCAATTGCACCTGCCTTCTCGGCAGCTTCTTCACCTAACTTCAAATACTCGACAATTGCTACGAGCGCAGCAGCGCCGCCACCAACTCCATTAAAGAGCGCCACCAACTGGGGCATCTGAGTGAGTTGAACTTTGCGGGCGGCAGGTACGCCAATCACCAAACCTACGACAATAGCTCCCAGAATAAGTGGGAGATTTTTCAGCGGTAATTGATCGCCATAGAAGAAGACCACCAAGGTTGCGATAGTCGCACCAGCGGCCCCAATGAGATTTCCGCGACGAGCGGTCTTGGGGTGAGAGAGGCCTTTAAGCGCCAGGATGAAGCAGATTGCGGCGACGAGTCCGATGAGGTCATAGAGATCGCGGCTCACTTATTTCACCTCACCCGATGTATCGCTACTAGCTGGCTTCTTCTTCACCTTAAACATCTCCAACATTCGATCAGTGACGACAAAGCCACCGACCATATTGATTGTCGCCAGCACAATGGCAAGTAGCGAAAGGGTGAGCTGTAACGTGTTATCGCTATGTGATGCAACGATAATCGCACCCACGAGAATCACGCCATGAATCGCATTCGCACCGCTCATCAATGGGGTGTGAAGAGTCGAGGAGACCTTCGATACCACTTCGAAGCCAACAAATACTGCCAAGACAAAGATAGATATCAACGCAAGACCGCTACTCATCGCCCACCTCCACTTGCACCGGAGAGCGCTGTTTTCGCGCCTTCATGACGAATCTCGCCTTGATGAGTAACAGCGCTCGCCGCGATGATTTCATCGTCGAAATCTAGATGGAGCGAACTCGTGCCCTCTTCGCTCTTGACCATCAGCATCAACAAGTTCATGCAGTTCTTAGCAAAGAGTTGCGAGGCATGAAATGGCAATTGGCTCGGTACATCTTTACCGCCCCAGATTCGAACGCCATTCACTTCGATGATTTCCCCTGGTTGTGAATCAGCGACATTGCCGCCGCTCTCTGCTGCAAGATCGACTATGACTGAACCAGATTTCATCGCTGCCACCATCTCTTCCGTGACCAATCTCGGCGCAGGGCGACCAGGAACTGCAGCGGTAGTAATGACCACATCGGCGCTGGCTAAGAATGGAGTGAGCAGTTCCCGTTGTTTTGCCGCACGCTCTTCACTCATCTCGCGGGCATATCCACCCGCACCCTCGAGAGCCTCTAACTTCAAATCGATAAATGTTGCACCCATCGATCGGACTTCATCTGCGGAGGAGGGACGAACATCGTATGCAGAGACAACAGCGCCTAACCGGCGTGCGGTTGCAATCGCCTGAAGTCCGGCTACACCCGCGCCAAGGACCACAACATTTGCCGGAGTAACTGTTCCGGCCGCGGTCATAAGTAATGGGAAGAAGCGCGGCGATAGCTCAGCGGCAATAAGCGCTGCTCGATATCCAGCGCAGAGCGCTTGCGAGGTAAGGGCATCCATCGATTGCGCCCGCGAGATACGGGGGACCAATTCGAGTGAGAATGAGGTGGCCCCCGCTTTTGCGGATGCGCTAATCGCATCGAGGGATTGATTGGGAGCGAGGAATGAAATAGTGATTGCACCCTTTTTGAGCTGGGCAAATTGCGCAGCAGTCAAAGGATTCACAGAGAGCACGACATCAGCCTTGCTGATTTCACTTGCTGAACCCATCTCTGCCCCAGCTGCAATCATCGCTTGATCTTCCGCGAGCGCATCTACCCCTGCCCCTGACTCAACCGAAACGGTAAATCCAGCGCGGATATATTTGGTGATGACATCAGGGACTATGGCAACGCGCTTTTCACCCGCTTTAGACTCGCGCGGAACAAATATATGCATCTGCCACTCCCTTTGAGCTCTACTAGCCCTTTAAGCAGGCTATACGGTACCGCGAAGGTCCTTATTTATCAGATGGAAGAGGAGCGCTTGAATTGTGGTTCTACGGTGAAAAGCTTGGCGCCAGACCACTGATTTAGCCCCGTCAATCACCTCAGCAGTGACCTCTTCACCACGATGAGCAGGTAAACAATGCATGAATATTGAGTCCGAGGTGGTGAGATCAAGAATCTTTTGGTTGACGGCGAATGGCGCTAGATCACGTAACTTCTCAGAACGGACGCTCTCATCATCACCCATAGACATCCAGACATCGGTGTAGAGCACACTTGCATCGCGCGCGGCGGACTCTGGGTCATGAGAAATCTCAATTACACCACCGTGTTCGCGCGCAATTTTCTGCGCGCGTTCAACGACTGTGTTGTTTGGCGCCCATTTACCAGGTGGGGTAGCGATAACGATATGTGCACCAAGGCGTGCGCCCATTAACATCCAAGCGTTCGCCATATTGTTGCCATCACCAAGGTAAGTAAATTTTCTCCCTGAAACTCTCTTCCCAAACACCTCTCGTATGGTCACCCAATCTGCAAGAAGTTGGGTCGGGTGATCATCGTCAGTGAGTGCATTGATTACAGGAATGCTCGCCCACTTCGCGAACTCGTTGACATCTTCTTGAGCGTAGGCGCGAATGATGAATGCCTTTGCAAAATTGCTAATTATTCGCGCGGTATCCGCGATTGTTTCGCCACGCCCAATTTGCAACTCATCTCCGCGAACGAATATCGGAGTGCCACCCAGGTGCGCCACAGCGCTCTCTGAGGCAAGTCGGGTTCTCGTCGATGCTTTATTCATATATATAACAACGCTCTCACCTGCGATGAAGCTTGACTCTGAGAGCGGCTTCACAGCAAAGCGTGCTGCAGTATCGAGGAGAAGTTCGAGGTCATCCCGGCTGAGCGCATCTGAGCTCACCACATCTTTAAGGTGACTGCCAGCGAGAGTCATAAAGGCAAGGGTACGCCTTCACCCTTTAGGCTTGCACCAGTGCGCCGTTGCACCAAAACTCGTGTATTGATAGGGGCGTTATGAGCATCAGGGAGCGGATAGAGACGCTGGTCCGCCCGAAGAGTAACGGCGTTGATGAGGGTGATCATGAGCGCTTTTCTCACTATGCAGATAAAGCGAAGATCACCGAATCTGCAGTCACGGGCAAGGCGATTCGTGCGCTCTGTGGCAAGAAATGGGTCCCCACTCGTGACCCACAAAACTTTCCTATTTGCCCAACATGCAAAGAGATTTTTAGTCGTCTAAAGCAATAATGCTCATATTATGAATCAGAAGCCGACCAGATTCATCTCCTGCACTACCTCTGTTGCGCTCGCTTTGGTCTTGATGCTCACCTCTGGGCTTTCCCATGCAGCGGCAAGCTCTCCCGCACCGAGTGCAAGTTCAGATTCCTCCACCGCCCCTTCGACGATTGCACCGCAACCCCAGACAAGTGCCAATCCTGCAGTTGGGAGTGGGAACAAACCAGCACGAAAGATCTACACCGGTTGGATTCCTTATTACAGCGTCCGTGCTTCGGTTGCTCGTTCAATCGCCTACCAGGAGATGATGAGTGAAGTCTCTCCATTTTGGTATTCACTCACGAGTTCAAAAACAATCAAGAATCAATTCACATCGGCCAATCCTTCATTGAAGATGGCAGAACAGGTCCAACTCTTACGATCGCAAGGGCTAAAGATTCTCCCTGCAATCACCGATGGCACGAAGAAATTAGTCTTATCTGGATACCTAGGAAAAGAAGGCACTCGTAAAGAAGTTGTTACAGCTATTACCAACCTGGTCGTTAACAATAATTTTGATGGAATCGACTTAGATCTTGAGGGATTCGCATTCGTCGACGGGTCATCATCATGGAATAAAACCAAACCTTTATGGACAGAATTCATTAAGGAGCTCTCCGCAAGCCTTCACTCACAGGAGAAATTGCTTTCGGTCACCACGCCCGTGGTATTTGATCCTGCTTCGGGTAGAAAAGGTTCGTATCACGTCTATAACTGGGCGGGGATTGCTCCATACATTGATCGATTACGAATTATGACCTACGACTTTTCAGTGGGTAAACCAGGCCCAATCGGACCGCTGGAATGGAGCGAAAGCGCATTGAAGTACGCAATCTCAGTATTGCCAGCATCGAAGGTGTGGGTTGGCATACCTGGATACGGGAGAGATTGGATTACAAAGGTCGAAGGGAGCTGCCCTAAGAATGTCGCTAATTTAATTAAGGCAGGTACGAAAGCAGCGGTCTTTGATGCCGCAAAAGGATCTGATTTGGCATTGGCTTATGGCGCTACACCTGTCTATGACGGAGTCCGTGGCGAAGCCACGTTTACCTATCAAAAGACCTATAACGGCGAAAACGATGCAGGTGAACCAGTTTCCTGCACCGCAACTCGAGTAGCGTGGTATCAAGATAAGCGCGCCTATCTAGCTCGTGCAGAATTTGTCACTAAATATCGAATTGGTGGTCTAGCGCAATGGACTCTTAGTCAGGCAAGTCCTGAATCAATCGATGCCCTTTTAGAATATGCTCGTACAATCGGTCCAGATGAAGTTGTAGCGAAGATTTCATCAAAAGAGATCACCTCACAATATGGAGAGACAAAACGACTCGAAGCGCTCTTTGCACTTAAAGATAAGTCGCCGATTGAAAATCTCGATGTAGTTTTCCAATTCCGACGGAGTGAGCAAGATTCCTGGAGTGATTTAACAAAAGTACAGACTGGACGAGATGGATTAGCGCAAGTTGATCTACTTGTAGGTGGTGCACTCAAGTTCCGCGCTATCACCGAAGAGACATGGGAGCGTCTTGCTAGCCAAACTGAAATAGGTACTCTCAAAGTAACGCGATCACTTTCAATCTCGGCACCTACCCATGGAAAAGTTGGAGCAGCGCTGGAAATTCTTGCCCAAGTGACCCCTCGCGAGGGTGAGGTCACGCTGCAAGTTCGACGGGGTGGAGCGTGGCAAGATCTCGATGCGGGCGAGGTTTCGCCGCTCAACGGTGGCCATCTCTTTCTGGTCTATCCTAAAGCGCAAGGGTTTGAGACCTTTCGAGTGACAGTTGCAGCAAGTGAAAAATACAATGGTTCCGAGGGTGAGCCCTTTACAGTTCTTATCCGATAATTCGGTGGAGAGTGGAGGCGTGATGATTTCGACTCCTAAAGTAAGTACTGCAGATACCGAAGTCACTCCTTCAGACTCTGTTGAAGAATTTTTACGCTCACTTCATGACAAACCATGGGTGACCATTGTCTGGGACGACCCAATAAACCTCATGTCATATGTAACCCATGTTTTTATGGCTGTCTTTGGTTACTCCAAAGATAAAGCGCATCAACTCATGTTGCAGGTACATAACGAAGGCAAGGCAATCGTCAGCAATGGAACTCGAGAAGAGATGGAGCATGATGTCGCGATGCTCCATGAATATGGTCTCTGGGCCACCCTCCAGAGAATGGAGTAGATACAGTGAGTGGATTTTCTCGTAAGCGAAATGGCGAGATCCTTGCGACCTTCTCGCACTACGAGGGCGCCATATTAAAGAGCCTTACCGAACAGATTCTCGAGCTCCTTGGTGAAGGCGATGCGCCGGCAGATCCTCTCCTTGCAGTAGTGGGAATCTCAAGCAATGACTCCCTCCCCGAAGATCCCGTCCTTGCGCGACTACTTCCCGATGCGTATAAAGAAGAGAGCGATGCTGCAGAATTTCGCCGCTACACCGAACATAGCGCGCGCGAGAAGAAGCGAGCCCACGCTCACGCAATCCGCGACATTTTGATGGAAAATCTCGGCGATCACGCTCTCGATTTAACTGAACCTGGTTTAAATAAACGAGAAGAGCTCCACTTCATTCTCCCTGAAGAGAAAGCCCAGATGTGGTTAATGGGAATCAACGATATGCGCCTTGCCTTAGGTACGCGCCTTAACGTCACACCTGATGCTCAAGAACGATTTGCGGCAATGAGGGATGAGAGCCCAGATAAGGGAATTTATAACTTATTTGCATGGTTAGGGTGGCTGCAAGAAATCTTGCTCGACATTTTGACTGATACAACTAAGAAGTAGGCGTAGATCAAGAATAAAAAAAGAACCGGACAGATTTCTCTGTCCGGTTCTCGACTAGTTCTTTACTAGTTGAATGATGAGAAGATATTAATCTTCCTTCATTCCTTCTGCAGCAGACTTCATGCGTGCAATCTTGTAGATCGTGAGACCGAAGACGCACTTTGCCAAAATATCTGCAATGGTGTAACCAGTCTGGCGCCATACGAATGCATCCGTATCTCCGATATCGAAGAGTGGGAACATGTATGAGATTGGGTATACACCCCATGTAGCAATGAGAAGCATGCGTAGCCGTCCGACTGTCGCTGCAACGCCCGCTGGTTGACGCTCAAGTGATGCGCCAAGTTCGCGGAAGAGTACATAGAGGATGTAGAGGAATGGAATCGTTGAGAGAACGCCCCAGATGATCTTGGTGTTGTTGTCCATGGAGATTTCTCCTGGGTAGCCAAGACCAATCATCAGCGCAGATGCGATGACAAGGCGATTGGTGAGCGAGGAAGCTACTTCCTTTGCGAGCGCAAGAACTGCGATTGCCTCAACAAGAAGTAGTGGCACGGTAAGAATCCAGTCCACATAGCGATAGCCCTCGTTGAAGGCGTTATTGGCGCCGCGAACGGTGATGCTGTAGCCATCGCCAGCTGCCTCGTGGAATGAGTTGAAGATTCTCCAGTAGTGGTAACCAGCAATGAAGGTAACCATCGAGGAGAGGACAAGGGCCTTACGGTACTTCGGGAGTACACGTGGTTGGGAAACCAATGTGTACACCGTGCATGCGATCATGCTGATGAGGCCAAAGGAGAGGGTGTTGTAGATCCAGTTAAATTGCCCCTCGGTTAATGCGACAGCATTTGACATAGAGGTGATGCCTTCCGTTGTAGTGCCCCAGGGGCATTTTGCCCACCGGGAGGCGCCAGCCAAGCCAGGCCCCGATATCAACGGTCTGGCTCTTTAAGCACCTGTTGCCCCAAGGGTGAGGCCTGGCTCACAAAGGTGCAAGCAATAAATGCCCTTTTTCATTAATTTTTTTAATAAATAATCCCGTAGAACACGACAAATCGGACAGAGGCCCAGACCCTACCCCGCAAAGCCCGTGACCTACTCTTACCCCCATGACCCTTCGCATTGGCGCTCATCTCGTTACTGCCCTCTGGGAGCATGCCGAGCGGGAGCATCCGATCGAGGCATGCGGGGTGATTGCTGGCCCGGCGAGCGCGAATCTGCCCACCCGACATATCCCGATGGAGAACTCCGCATATTCGCCCACCTTCTATGAGTTTGAGTCGAAGGCGCTCCTGCGGCTTTATCAAGAGCTCGATGATCTTGACGAGGCTCCGATAGTCATTTATCACTCACATACCTCGACTGAGGCCTATCCATCGCGTACCGATATTGCATACGCCGGCGAGCCGGGGGCGCATTATGTTCTCTTATCTACTCGCGAAGAGATTGCACCTAGAAGCGAACTCCGTTCCTTTCGAATCATAGATGGCGTTGTTACCGAAGAATCAGTGGAAATCATCGGCGATTAGCGTGAAGGCGAACGCTACGGAATAATAAAGATATGAGTTCTGAGAGCGGGGCAAGTATCGAAGCAAGTATCGAAGTTCGTATCCCCACCATTCTGCGCCCCTACACGGGCGGTGCAAAAGTTGTCTCTGCTGATGGAAGAACTTTACGCGAACTAATTGCAGACCTTGGAGCACGATTCAATGGTCTCGATGAGCGAATCATGACCGATGGTGCGCTCCTCAAATTCATCAATGTCTATGTAAATGACGAAGATGTTCGTTTCCTCGGCGGCTTGGATCTTGCGCTTAACGCGGGAGATAAAGTGACAATCCTTCCTGCCGTTGCCGGTGGTGCGAAAAATTGTGGCGCGATTTAACTCACTCGTTGAGTCAGTTGGTCGTACTCCTTTAATCGGATTACCAAAACTCTCACCAGCGCCAAATGTTCGCCTATGGGCGAAGATGGAAGATCGAAATCCGACGGGTTCAGTGAAAGATCGCGCCGCTTTATACATGATTGAACAGGCAGAGCGAGATGGATTGCTCAAACCTGGTTCGACGATTCTTGAACCAACCTCTGGTAATACTGGAATCTCACTGGCGATGATTGCGCGATTGCGCGGATATCAGATGATCTGCGTGATGCCTGAGAACACATCAGTCGAACGACGTCAGTTGTTAGAGATGTGGGGGGCACGGATTATCTCTTCGCCTTCAGCGGGGGGTTCTAATGAAGCGGTTCGAGTTGCCAAAGAATTAGCGCGCGAGAATCCCGAGTGGGTTTTTCTCTATCAATATGGAAACCCGGCTAATTCGCAGGCACACTACGAAAGTACTGGCCCAGAATTACTGGAAGATTTACCAACGATTACTCACTTCATCGCAGGGCTTGGCACCACGGGAACCCTGATGGGTGCGGGGCGATTCTTTCGAGATAAGAAACCTGATGTCGAGGTGATTGCGGCAGAGCCTCGCTATGGGGAATTGGTCTATGGCTTACGTAATATCGATGAGGGCTTTATTCCAGAGTTATTCGACCCCTCGGTGCTCACTCGTCGATTCTCGGTAGGTGCACATGATTCTGTGAAGCGAGTTCGACAGCTACTCGATGAAGAGGGAATTTTCGCGGGAATCTCTACTGGGGCAATTCTCCACGCGGCAATCGGAATTGGTGATGAATTAGTGAAGGCTGGAAAGAGCGGAGACATCGCCTTCATCCTCTGTGATGCTGGATGGAAGTATCTCTCTACTGGTGTCTACCACGGCGATGTTTCTGATGGCGAAGAGCGCCTTGAAGGTCAGCTCTGGGCTTAGGCTCTTCTCATGAGCGAGCCCACTCTGTCAGCCGGAGACCCAAGCGCTCCCCTTGGAGTCTTTGATTCTGGAGTCGGCGGGCTCACCGTTGCGCGTGCGATTTTGGATCAACTTCCTAATGAACCCATTCTCTATATAGGTGATACCGCGCGTGGACCTTATGGACCCCGACCGCTCGCCGAAGTCCGCTCCTTTGCTCTGGAGATTATGGATAACCTCGTTGCGCAAGGGGTTAAAGCAATCGTGATCGCATGCAACACCGCAAGCGCGGCGATGCTTCGCGACGCTCGCGAGCGATACAGCATTCCAGTTATCGAAGTGATTCAACCTGCGGTACGCCGTGCAGTGGCTGCTACCCGAAATGGCAAAGTGGGTGTGATTGGCACACAGACCACGATTGATTCCCGCGCATATGTGGATGCCTTCGCTGCCGCGCCACATTTACAGATTACTTCTGTGGCATGTCCGCTATTTGTCTCGTATGTCGAACGAGGGGAAACTTCAGGACGCGAGATTTTGAAGATAGCCCAGGAATATCTCAAACCAATCATCGATGCCGATGTAGATACTTTGGTCTTGGGTTGTACTCACTACCCATTATTAACTGGAATCATCTCGTATGTCGTTGGCGATAAGGTCACTTTAGTTTCTAGCGCTGAAGAGACTGCGAAAGATCTCTATCGAACTATCGCTGATGCAGGCTTAGAGCGACCTGATCATTCGAAACCTCCAACCCATCGATTCTTGGCAACCGGAGATACCCGCACCTTCTCAGCGTTAGCGCGCCGCTTTCTTGGTCCAGAGGTACGAAGTGTCGATACCCTTATCTTATGAGCGCTGATAAAACTCCGATCGATAGCAGAATCGACAGCAGAAGCAGTAATCATCTTCGAGATGTTCGATTCACACGAAATTGGTCTGAACATCCAGAGGGGTCAGTGCTCGTCGAGTTTGGTAAGACTCGAGTGCTCTGCACTGCATCATTTACTGAAGGCGTACCGCGTTGGATGCAAGGGCAAGGCAAAGGGTGGGTAACAGCGGAGTATTCGATGCTGCCACGTGCCACCCATACTCGCTCCGATCGCGAGAGCGTGAAAGGAAAACTAGGCGGTCGTACTCAGGAGATTTCTCGGTTGATTGGTCGATCATTGAGGTCAATTATTGATATGTCAGCGCTGGGAGAGAACACCATCATTATCGATTGCGACGTTCTTCAAGCCGATGGTGGCACGCGAACCGCTGCAATTACTGGAGCATATGTAGCCCTTGCCGATGCAGTGACGTGGGCGATGGCCACGGGGATTGTTACGAAGTCTCCAATTACAGATTCTATCGCTGCAATCTCGGTGGGGATTATCGATGGAGTGCCCACTTTAGATTTATGTTACGAAGAGGATGTACGAGCCGAAACAGATATGAATGTTGTCTGCACCGGTTCGGGCAAGTTTGTCGAGGTGCAAGGGACTGCCGAACGCGACCCATTTGATCGCGCTCTTCTGGATAATCTTCTCGATCTCGCCCTGGGTGGTTGCCAGCAGTTAGCGACTTTACAAAAAAAGGCGCTCGCTTAAGTGCAGATAGTTCTTGCAACGAGAAATAAAGGGAAAATCAAGGAGCTTGAGCGGATTTTCGCTGAAGAACTGCCGGATGTTCACCTTTTAGGAACTGACAGCTTTCCCGGCTTGGCCGATGTTCAAGAGACAGAAGATTCCTTCGAGGGGAATGCGCTACTAAAAGCTAAAGCAGTCTCTGACTTCACTCATCTTCCGGCAATTGCCGATGACAGCGGCCTAGCAGTTGACCATCTTGCAGGAGCGCCGGGAATCTACTCTGCGCGCTATAGCGGGATTCACGGTGATGATGAAGCAAATCTCCAAAAAGTTCTTCGCGAGATGGAGGGCGTGAGTAATCGCCGCGCCCAATTCGTCTGTGCTGCTGCATTCGCAGCGCCCAATGGTTACACACATGTTTTGCGCGCACAGATGGAAGGAGCATTGATAACAGAGCCTCGCGGTGAGAATGGTTTTGGTTATGACCCGATTTTTCTGCCGAGTGGGTATCTCCAGACCACAGGTGAAATGGCGCCAGAGTTGAAGGATTTAATTAGTCATAGAGGGAAAGCGATGCGCGCACTGGCTCATCTGATTTCTCAGGAGCAAGAGAAGTGGCGAAACTAAATCTAGTTAAATCAATTAGAGCCGCTCGAACTTTCGCACTTCAGGAAAGAGCAATGAGAAGAGAATTGCGATTACGACTAAGAGGGCAGCCCCGTTTAATGTGAACTCCACGCCAAACTTATCTGCCAACGGTCCAGCAAGCGCCAAGCCCACTGGTCTGAAAAGCATCACGATTACTCCGTCGTAAGCGGCTACGCGCGATAGCGCTTCTCGAGGGATTCTGGTTTGGAGCGCGGTATCCCAAATAGTCTTCCAAAGATCAAAGACCACACCCCAGACAAATGCCGCCACAATAATCACCCAGAGTGGTTGCGGTTTGGCAATAGTCCAAATATAAATCGCAAGAAAGACTGTTAGGCCCATCATGGTGAACATTGGATACTTAGGGTGGAATCTCATCGCTACCAATGAACCAACGATGAGCCCAACTGATACCGCAGTGAGGACCATCGACCAGGATTTCGCTCCATCAAACTTCTCTTTTGCAACAAGAGGGCCCAAGACATTCTCTCCTGCCGCCCAGGACATCACGATGAAGGCAAAGCAGATATCGATGACTACTAGCCAGCGAAAGGAGGTGAATACTCGCCATCCTTCTTTGAGATCGTGTAAGACAGTGTTCTCGACTATCTCCATCGGTGGAGTTACATGCTTGAAGGTGTAGACGACTATTCCGGCAATAAGAAAAGTTGCTGCATCAACTGCAAGTGCGAAGGTACTTCCGATGGTACTTACAAGAATGCCAGCGAGCGCAGCACCAAAGATGAGCGCCGAGTTAGAGAACATGTTGTTTAGAGCATTAGCTTTTTGCAGGGCTTGATTCGGTAGCAGTGCAGGGAGTACGCCATGAAATGCCGGCCACCATATTCCGAGGAGTAATCCGCACCCGACATTTACGATGACAAAGACCCAGAATGGCACATTTCCGGAGGCAAAAAATGAAACCTGGAAAAAGAGCAAAAGCGCAGTGATGATGTCGCCGTATGCAATCCATTTGGCTCTTCCATATCTATCAGCGATGACACCACCAAAGGGGAACATGATCAACAACGCGACGGTGTTAATTCCAAGAATCGTGCCGAGCAGAGTTGCACTTCCATTGGGGAGATCAAGAACCGCAAAGGCCAGTGCAACTGGCGCCATTCCATTTCCAACATTGGAGACAAAGCGTGCGAAGTAGAAACGTCCTACATATTTCTCTTTGACTAATTCTTGTAGCTTCACCAGCGTCAATCCAATCTGGTGCGGGAGGTGGGACTTGAACCCACACGACCGAAGTCACAGGTTCCTAAGACCTGCGTGTCTGCCATTTCACCACTCCCGCCTGAGATAAGTGGCGTGTTACCTGGCTAAGGGTAAGGCCGATACCCTTAGCGGTGTGAATCCGGCGGAGCTATCTCGGGCGATATTGGGCGCGATCTCGGAATTTTGCGCCACTTCTGGCCAGGATTTCGGCGCTCTATCCGAACACCTTCCGCTCGAGCTTCCCTTGGAGCGACCTAAGAATCGGGAGCATGGGGATTATGCGAGCTCCATCGCCCTCCAGTTGGCGAAATCTGCTGGACGGAACCCCCGCGAATTAGCAATAACCTTTGCTCCCCTTATTCACGCACTGCCGGGAGTAGCAAAGGTGGAGATTGCTGGTCCCGGTTTTCTCAACATCACCCTCGCCCAAGGAGCCCAAGGTGCGATTGTCCGCGAGGTACTTACGCAAGGAGCGCGCTATGGATATGGCGATGCGCTTGCTGGCTTAACTATCAATTTGGAATTCATCAGCGCTAATCCGACCGGACCACTTCATCTTGGTCATACTCGTTGGGCTGCAGTTGGAGATTCCATTGCTCGCGTCTTGATTGCAGCGGGTGCACGCGTCACGCGCGAGTTCTACATCAATGATCGCGGCACTCAAATGGATTTATTCGCGGCGTCACTTCATGCGGCAGCACATGGATTACCTACTCCAGAGAATGGCTATCACGGTGGCTACATCAATGAACTTGCACAATTGATTGTCGCTAACAATCCATCTATCTTGAATTTAAGTGGTGAGGATGCGATTGCGGCATTCAAAGAAGCTGGATACACTTGGCAGTTGCAAGAACAGAGAGATGTTCTCGATAAATTCGGAACGCACTTTGATGTCTGGTACTCCGAAAAGTCGCTCCATGATTCCGGAGCCGTATCTACCGTTGCGCAACGTCTCGAAGAGAAGGGACATATTTTTCATGCAGATGGCGCGGTCTGGTTACGAACCACAGATTTTGGTGATGATAAAGATCGGGTATTAGTGAAGGCAGATGGGGAGCTGACCTATTTCACTTCGGATACTGCTTACTATCTTGATAAACGCTCTCGTGGATTTAATCTATGTATCTACCTCTTAGGGGCAGATCATCATGGATATGTTGGGCGCCTTAAAGCCTTAGTTGCCTGCGCTGGGGATGATCCTGAAAAGAACATCGAAGTGCTTATCGGACAGATGGTGAAAATCTTTGAAAATGGAGAGGAAATCAAACTCTCAAAACGTGCTGGAACAATCATCACGTTGGAAGAGTTGGTAGAGAAGGTTGGCGTAGATGCTGCCCGATATACGTTGAGCAGATATCCAACAGATACCCCATTAACTCTTGATGTCGATGTATTGAAGAAGCATTCCAATGACAATCCGGTCTATTACGTGCAGTATGCACATGCGCGTATCAGCGCGCTATTGCGAAATGCGAAGGATTTGGGTGTCTCTCTAGAAGTTGCGGATTTCCAAGAAGAACTCCTCATTCATGAACGTGAGAATGAACTGGCTGGTGCCATCGCACAATTCCCACAGGTTGTGCTCACAGCGGCACATGTTCGTGGCCCACATAAAGTCGCCCGATACCTTGAGGAAATTGCCGGCCTCTATCACCGTTTTTATAACGACTGTCGAGTGCTACCAATGGGAGAAGAGAAACCCGCCGCACTCCATAGCTCGCGCGCGTTACTCTGTACTGCAACTAGGCAGGTACTTGCCAACGGACTGGATCTACTTGGCGTGAGCGCACCGGAGCGAATGTGATGGCCGATGAGAATCGATCAAATAAGTTGAACGGATTGATTTGGCCTGCCACTGCGAAGTGCGATGAGAAGACTGGCGAACTCTCGATTGGTGGCATGAAGGCATCCGAGTTGATTAAGCAATTTGGCACCCCAGCCTTCATCTTGGATGAATCAGATTTCCGCGCTCGGGCAGAAACCTTTCGCGATGCAATTCATAAGTTCTTTGGAGCTGATGCCGAGGTCTACTACGCGAGTAAGGCATTCACCTCAGTGGCGACATGTAAATGGCTTGAAGCCGATGGCGTGAACCTTGATGTATGTACAGGGGGAGAGTTGGCTCTGGCGTTAGCTGCCAATTTCCCACCGAATCGAATTGAAGTTCATGGAAATAACAAGTCAGTGGCGGAAATTGAAGAGGCTATACAAGTAGGGGTGCGGTACATCGTTGCCGATTCACTTATTGAACTTGATCGTATCAATTCAATCGCTGGGCGCCTTGGGAAAAGGCAATCAATCCTCCTCCGACTCACTCCTGGGATTTCGGCGCACACTCATGAATCTATTGCGACAGCGCATGAAGATGTGAAATTTGGTTTCTCTATTGCAAGTGGCGCTGCAATGCTTGCAGCGGTAACTGCTATAAATAGAGAGCACCTCATTCTTGAAGGCGTACATTGCCATATTGGTTCACAGATCTTTGATGATTCTGGGTTCATACTCGCAATCGAGCGCCTCATCAAATTTATCGCTGAGGTAAAAAAGTCTCACGGCGTTGAACTTCATCACTTAAATTTTGGTGGCGGCTTCGGAATCGCATATACAGATTTAGATGACCCGATGGATATTCATCATGTGCTCCAGAAGATTCACGAGGCACTTGTTGCACAATGTGAGAAGAACGAGATCGCGATGCCGACCATCGCAATCGAACCAGGTCGAGCAATAGCTGGTCCTGCGATGGTGACGTTGTATGAAGTAGGCACAGTTAAAGATGTGGTTTTAGAGGATGGCAAAACCCGCACATACATCTCCGTCGATGGCGGCATGAGCGATAACATCCGGCCATCCCTGTATGGCGCTGAGCACATCGCACTGTTAGCCAATCGAATCTCTAATGCTCCGACTGCACCATCTCGTGTAGTTGGTAAACATTGCGAGACTGGGGACATCGTCATTCGTGACATCGCGCTCCCCAGTGACATCGTTCCTGGAGATGTATTGGCCATACCGGCAACGGGCGCTTACGGCAGAAGCATGGCAAGTAATTACAACCATATTCTCCGACCACCAGTGATCGCCGTTCGCGATGGTGTGGCAAAGACCATTATTCGCCGCGAGAAAATCTCAGATTTGCTCGCCCTTGAAGAGGGATAGCCGCTCGGATTCCTCGAGGTAGCCCCTTAATGTGGGAGAGTTAGACAATGGAAAGCCGCTCAGCACGCGATTGCATCGCTATCGCCCTGCTCGGCGCAGGATCAGTGGGAAGTAATGTCGCTGCCCAGCTAGTTGCGGGCCATGATGACCTGGCGGCGCGTGCGGGAGCGGAACTGAAATTAGTTGCTGTTGCCGTCAATGATGGCAAGAAAGCACGACCTGAACTCGAACGAGCGGGCGTAAAAGTCACAACAGATGCCCATGCCTTAGTGAACGACCCTGCTATAGATGTCGTCATCGAGGTAATAGGTGGCATCGAACCAGCGCGCACTCTCATTCTTGACGCTTTAAATTCTGGCAAATCAGTGGTGACCGCTAATAAAGCGTTATTGGCTCAACATGGTGGTGAGTTATTCGAGGCAGCAGCAAAGAATAATGTCGACCTCTATTTCGAAGCAGCGGTTGCTGGTGCTATCCCAATTATTCGTCCACTGCGCGACTCACTCGCTGGAGATCATGTTGCTCGTGTGATGGGCATTGTGAATGGAACTACAAATTTCATTCTTAGTCAGATGTCTAACCATGGAATCTCTTTTGAGGCTGCTCTCAAAGAGGCGCAGTCGCTTGGTTATGCGGAGGCAGATCCCACAGCAGATGTCGAGGGTTTCGATGCAGCAGCTAAAGCATCGATACTTGCGAGCCTAGCGTTCCACTCTCGAGTAAGTGGTAGCGATGTTTATCGAGAGGGAATCTCTGAAATCACAGCAGACATCGTTCGTATTGCTGCTGAGATGGAACATGTTGTGAAATTATTAGCAATCGCAGAGCTGACTCGCGATGGGAAAATTGCAGTACGAGTACATCCGGCTCTCATTCCCAATGCACACCCACTCGCAGCAGTTCGAGATTCCTTTAATGCAGTCTTCGTGGAAGCAGAAGCTGCTGGCGAGTTAATGTTCTATGGACGTGGTGCAGGGGGCGCTCCTACCGCCTCTGCCGTGTTGGGCGATTTAGTGGCAGTCGCGCGCCACAGAGTAATTGGTGGCTTGGGACCACAAGAGAGTACTTACGCGGAACGTGAGATTGCGCCAATGGGGCAGACGCTTACTCGCTACTTGATTCGCCTCAATGTCAACGATCGTCCAGGTGTACTCGCATCGGTTGCAAATGTCTTCTCTTCACATTCAGTCTCGATCCAAACTGTTCGTCAGGATGGTCGCGGCGCGCAAGCAGAGTTGATTGTGGTCACACACACCGCATCTGATACCGCGCTCGCTGAGACAGTGGAAGGCTTGCGAAAGTTAGATACCGTTCGCTCAGTCGAGAGCGTTATTCGAGTCGAAGGTGGCAACTTCTAATGTTTGGAAAGAAACAAGCGCGACCCTGGCGTGGAGTTATTAATGAGTATCGCCATCGACTTCCAGTTTCTGCGCAGACTCCGATATTCACTCTCAATGAGGGGGGCACTCCACTTGTGTATGCCTGTGTCCTCTCGGAGATGTTGGATGGAGAGGTGTGGGTCAAGGTAGAAGGTTCAAATCCCACTGGTTCTTTCAAAGATCGCGGCATGACGTTGGCGATGAGCAAAGCAGCAGAAGATGGCGCCAAAGTTGTGGTCTGCGCATCAACGGGTAATACCAGCGCTAGCGCAGCCGCTTATGCGACAAAAGCAGGGATGATTCCTGCGGTATTGGTTCCACAAGGAAAGATTGCGATGGGCAAGTTAGCGCAAGCTGTCATCCATGGCGCGAAGTTGCTACAAGTAGACGGTAATTTCGACGATTGCCTCACTCTTGCTCGACAATTAGCAGAGAATTATCCGGTCGCACTTGTGAACTCGGTTAATCCATATCGTCTTCAAGGTCAGAAGACCGCGGCATTTGAAATCATCGATTCGCTGGGATTCGCACCTGATATACATGCGCTTCCTGTGGGCAATGCCGGCAATATCACCGCATATTGGATGGGTTATCAGGAATACCATCGCGATCGGGTTGCTAGGTCATTGCCAGAGATGTGGGGATTCCAAGCAGAAGGCGCAGCGCCAATCGTTCGCGGCGCAATTGTCGACAAGCCTGAGACTATTGCTACGGCGATTCGCATTGGGAATCCCGCATCATGGAAAGAGGCAGAGGCTGCGCGCGATCAGTCAGGGGGTCGTATTGATTCTGTTACCGATGAAGAGATTTTGAGCGCGTATCGCTTGATTGCAGGGCGTGAGGGAATCTTCTGTGAACCATCATCAGCCGCAGGCCTTGCTGGTCTACTCAAGATGAAGGCGGCAGGTGCGCTTCCTCGGGAGAAGAAAATTGTTATTACGGTGACGGGCAATGGATTAAAGGATGTGCAATGGGCTCTCGAAGGCTCGGCTGACCCTATTGTTATCCCTGTCTCGCTCAGCCAAGCCGCTAAAGTTTTGGAGCTATCCTGATGGTCTCTCGCCCAACATTTCGCGCGACTCCGGTGACTATTCGCGTTCCTGCTACCAGTGCAAATCTTGGCGCCGGATTTGATTGCCTGGGACTTGCATTGGAAATCTACGATGGTTATGCGGCACAAGTTCTTGATGAACCAGGGCTAGATGTAGAGATCGCTGGCGAAGGTGCAGAGACCTTACGTAAAGATGAGAAGAATCTCGTCGTTGCCTCTATGAATGCAGCCTTCGATCACATGGGCGGACGTCCACGAGGCCTGGCGCTGCGCGCACTCAATGCGATACCTCATGGCAGAGGCTTGGGTTCCTCGTCGAGTGCGATTATTGGTGGACTTGTATTGGCTCGCTCTCTTGTAATCTCTGGAACGGAGCGACTCAACGATAGCGATTTGCTTGCATTAGCGACTGAGATCGAAGGGCATTCAGATAACGTCGCAGCAGCATTTCATGGCGGGGCAACCATCGCATGGGTTGAAGATGGTTCTGGGAGAGCGATTTCAATCCCAGTAGATCTGCGAATTATGGCTATTGCATTTATTCCCACCAAAGCAGGAGAGGTTGCAACGAAGAAGGCTCGCGCTCTTTTGCCAGAGTCAGTGCCTCATATTGATGCTGCAGTCAACATCTCGAGAAGCACATTGATGGTGGAGGCGCTCTCAAGAAAACCAGAATTGCTTTTCGCGGGAACAGAAGATCGAATCCATCAGTTCTATCGACAAAGTCAGATGCCAAAGAGTTATGAATTAATGACCACGTTGCGCGAAGCCGGTGTCGCCGCTTTCATCTCAGGCTCTGGTCCCACAGTTCTTGCCCTTCACTATGGATCTGTTGCTGACGCTCAGGAAATTGCACGAGCAGGGGAGGGCGCGTTCACCAGTCAGATCGTTGGCGTGAGCGCCAAAGGGGCCCACAATCTCGATTTGCGCTAGCCCCAAGGGGAGGTGTTACTCTTCTCCCATCGCCAGGGGATTTTTCCCCGAACTTACATAGAGCGATTAACTGATTTCCTTCTCAATTTTTCCCAATCATTGCGAATTGCGAAATCACAGTGAAACTACATCAACATGAATGAGGCATAGTGAGTGAAGTAAGTACTCGTAAAGCAAAGCCCGCTGGCGATCTATCTGCCATGCTCCTTCCAGAACTTCGAAAGGTCGCCACCCAACTGGGTATTGAAGGCGCTGCGAACTTGGCTAAGGGTGATCTGGTCCAAGCAATTGCTGATTTGCAGGCGGCAAATCGCGCGGCAGCGGCAAAAGAGAAAGAAGCGCGCCAATTAGAGCGGCAACAAGAGCGTGAAGAGCGACGTCGCGAGCGTAACCAAGGGCGAAACCAAAGTTCTGAGGAGGGCAACTCCTCTGACTCATCCGATTCCGATGACGATAGCTCTGTTGGTAGTTTTGGTGAAAATTCCTCTGGTAGCGATTCTGAAGGTTCTACTGATCGGAATGATCGCAGCAATCGTAACGATCGTAACGATCGTGATGGCGGGCGACGCGATCGTCACCGTGACCGTGATCGGGGCGACCGGAACGATCGTGCCCGCGATCGCGGCCGAGATCGCAGTGATCGTGGCGAGCGCGATATGACCATCCGCGAAGATGATGTATTGATTCCCGTGGGTGGATTACTCGACATTCTTGAGAACTATGCATTCGTGCGCACTGCCGGATATCTACCCAGCCCAAATGATGTCTATGTTTCGATGCAACAGGTTCGTCGATATGCGCTCCGTAAAGGTGATGTCATCACTGGTGCGGTTCGAGAGCCACGCGAGGGTGAGCGCCGCGAGAAGTTCAACGCATTGATTCGCTTAGACACTATTAATGGAATGGATCCAGAAGAGTTGCGAAATCGCGTCGAGTTCACCAAGCTCACGCCGCTTTATCCGCAAGAGCGACTTCGCCTTGAGACTCAACCAAATGTGCTCACCACTCGAGTCATCGATCTCATTGCCCCAATCGGTAAAGGCCAGCGTGGATTGATTGTTTCGCCGCCAAAAGCAGGTAAGACCATGGTCTTGCAATCCATTGCCAATGCCATCACGACAAACAATCCTGAGTGTCATCTCATGGTTGTTCTTGTCGATGAGCGCCCTGAAGAAGTTACCGATATGCAACGTTCGGTCAAGGGCGAGGTCATCTCCTCTACCTTCGATCGACCAGCAGAAGATCACACGATGGTGGCCGAGCTAGCAATCGAACGTGCAAAACGTTTGGTCGAATTAGGCCATGATGTAGTAGTTCTCCTTGACTCCATCACACGTCTTGGTCGTGCATACAACATTGCAGCCCCTGCCAGTGGACGAATCCTCTCGGGTGGCGTTGATTCAGCAGCGCTCTATCCGCCGAAGAAGTTCTTTGGAGCTGCACGAAACATTGAAGATGGTGGTTCCCTAACAATTCTTGCAACCGCTCTTATCGATACAGGTTCTCGTATGGATGAAGTTATCTTCGAAGAGTTTAAAGGAACTGGAAATATGGAGCTCAAGCTTGATCGCCGCATGGCAGACAAGCGAATCTTCCCGGCGGTTGACGTCGATGCTTCCGGTACTCGTAAAGAAGAGATTCTCATGGGCGCTGAAGAGTTAAACATCGTCTGGAAACTTCGCCGAGTCCTCCATGCACTTGATCCGCAGCAGGCTCTCGAACTTCTCCTTGAGAAGATGAAGGGGACCAAATCCAATGTGGAATTCTTGATGCAGGTCCAGAAGACCACTGTTGGACCAGGTACTGAGGGCGATAAATAAGGGGATTAGCCCTTGCGAGAACTCCTCGGTACTCTTATCTACCTAAGCGAGCCCAAAAGTTGCTGGTTCCCAAGTGCGGCCAAAACCCACTTGATCCAGCGAAAATGAAATGGAGCAAAAATAATGAAGGCTGAGATTCATCCAGAGTATGTAGAGACAACCGTCTCCTGCTCATGTGGCGCAACATTCACTACCCGCTCAACTGCCAAGAACGGTGCGATTTCCGTTGATGTCTGTTCGGTTTGCCATCCCTTCTACACCGGCAAGCAGCGCATCCTCGACACTGGTGGACGCGTCGCTCGTTTCGAAGAGCGTTTGAAGAAATCAGCTAACAAAAAGTAACTTTGCAAAGACCGCACCTCCGCCTGTCTAGACAGGCGGGTGCGGTTTTTTAATTGGAGGGGCCAGATGTCAGCCAACGAACGGTTTGCAAGTGCAGACGATCTTGTCGCTGAGCATGCAACCATCGAAGCGCAATTAGCAGACCCTGCAATTCATGGTGACAGCGGAAAAGCTCGCCAACTAGGCAAGCGTTATGCGCAACTTGGACCGATTGTCGCTGGATATAAAAGGTGGCGCGCGGCAAATGATGATCTGCTTGCAGCGCGTGATTTAGCAAAAGAGGATCCTTTATTCGCTGGAGAAATCCCAGCGCTCGAAGAGGGTGAGGCAATTGCAGCAAAGGCCCTTGAAGAGTTGTTGCTTCCACGCGATCCTAATGATGATCGGGATGTGATTGTCGAAATCAAAGCAGGTGCAGGGGGAGAGGAATCTGCGCTCTTTGCCGGAGATCTCCTTCGTATGTATCTTCGCTATGCCGAAACTCAAGGGTGGAAGGCAGAGATCATCGATGCCACCGAAAGTGATTTGGGCGGATATAAAGATGTCTCTATCGCCATTAAGAGCAAGGGAGTTCCCGAACCAGGACGCGCTCCCTATGCGAAGTTGAAGTTCGAAGGTGGAGTCCACCGCGTGCAGCGCGTTCCTGAGACAGAATCGCAAGGGAGAATCCACACCTCAGCCGCCGGAGTTCTCGTCCTTCCGGAGGCAGATGAGATCGACGTGGAATTAAATATGAATGATGTGCGCGTTGATGTATATCGCTCGAGTGGCCCCGGTGGTCAAAGCGTCAACACAACCGATAGCGCGGTCCGGCTTACCCACATTCCGACCGGAATCGTCGTCTCCTGCCAGAATGAGAAGAGCCAACTTCAGAATAAAGAGTCAGCGCTGCGAATCTTGCGCGCACGATTACTTGCCGCTGCGGTCGAAGCTCAAGAGGCGGCAGCTGCAGCCGAACGTAAGAGCCAGGTTCGCACCGTAGATCGCAGCGAACGAATTCGCACCTACAACTTTCCAGAGAATCGACTAAGTGATCACCGAGTAAATTTCAAATCTAATAATCTCAATGTGGTCCTTGATGGCGACTTAGATCCGGTAATTCAAGCCTTGATTGATGCGGACAAGGCAAGCCGACTTGCCGCTGGTTAACGATATGGCAAGTGCTCGAGAATTATTGGATTGGGCAGCGCAACAGTTACTCGCCACTAGCGAAAATCCTGAACTTGATTCGCAACTACTTCTCTCAGAAGCAACCGGACTTACTCGAACTCAGGTGAGATTTGCAGATGCAATTACTAGTGCGCAAGCAGATGAATTTCGCCAGTGGATTGCGCGCCGAAAAAATAGTGAACCCATCCAATACATCACCGGGCGTTCCTATTTTCGCGCCCTTACCCTCCATGTAGGCCCAGGAGTATTGATACCCAGACCAGAAAGTGAAATATTGGTAGAACTTGTTCTTGAAAGAGTAGAAAATCTTGGCGTTGTTAAAGTTCTGGACCTTGGGGCTGGCTCTGGAGCGCTAGCAATTGCAATCGCCAGTGAACTCTCTGGAGCATCAGTCACGGCACTTGAGAAAGATGCTCTAGCACTTGAATGGCTTCAAAAAAATGTCATTGCACTCAATACAAATATCGAAGTCCTCCACTTGGATGTGATTGATTTTTCTCGTGCCGGACACTTTGATGTCGTAATCGCCAACCCGCCATACATTCCCAATACACATTCCTTACCTCATGAAGTCAGCGCCTTTGAGCCTCATGGTGCGCTATTTGGCGGCACATCTGGATTGGAGATTCCAAAGCTATTTGTGGAAGCGGCTGCGCGATCATTGAAGAGCGGTGGCCTACTGGCTATCGAGCATCATGAGGAGCAAGGCGAGCAAATCCGCGAGATTCTTGGGGAATCTTTCACGAGAATCGAACTTCACTATGATTTGAACAAACGTCCACGTTTTAGCAGCGGGGTAAGAAAGTAATGGCAGAGTTAGTTGATATCACAAATCCCGCAGCGATAGACCGTGCGCTTCGAGAGATTCGATCTGGAAATGTAATTGCCATGCCAATCGATAGCGGATACATATTTGCAGCTGATGCATTCAATCGCATGGCAGTCAGCGCACTTCACCTATTGCGCAACGATCCAGTAGGTCAGGCAGCATCGGTAATGATTGGAGATAAGAGTCGAATTGTTGGCATCACGCGAGACATCTCAACTGCCGCCCACCAATTAATCTCCACGTTCTGGCCAGGAATGTTGACCCTTTATCTATCTCCTCATCCCGCCCTGACGTGGGACCTGGGTGATGAACGTTTACTTGATCAAGTTGCTGTACGCGTGCCCAACCATGATTTTGCAATCCGTCTTCTCAATGAGACTGGACCTCTTGCAGTGGCTGGAGCAGCACTTACTGGTCGCACACCTTTTGCTCAGCCGATACTTATTAATGAGGTCTTTGGTTCAAACCTAGATTTGATCTTCGATGGCGGTGAGATTCCGGCCCAAGCGCAGAGCACTGTGGTGGATTGCACAGTGAACAGGCCTCTGGTGGTTCGCCAGGGAGATATCGATTTCGCGAGCCTTCGCCAGGCCTGCCCTGAGATAAGCCAGGATGTGGGATAGATTTCCGACTCTATAAATGAGAACCAGTGAAGAGAGTAGGGAGGGTGCGTTGAGCGCCAAGTATTACGGAGCCAGTTATGAAGCGCTGGAATCCCAAGATCCCGAAGTAGCGGCAATGCTCATCTCGGAACTGGAGCGCGAGCGAAATGGCTTACAACTTATTGCCAGCGAGAACTTCACCTCACCTGCTGTCCTTGCTGCGCTGGGTTCGACTCTCTCAAATAAATATGCCGAAGGGTATCCAGGCAAGCGTTATTACGGCGGATGCGAAGAGGTAGATAAGGTCGAAGAGTTGGCAATTGCGCGAGCCAAAGAATTGTTTGGCGCGGATCATGCCAACTTGCAGCCCCACTCTGGAGCGAGCGCAAATATCGCGGTCTATCAAGCCTTCACAAAACCTGGTGACACCGTTTTAGCAATGTCGCTTCCGCATGGTGGGCACTTGACCCATGGTTCAAAAGTAAATTTCTCTGGTAAGTGGTTTAACGTCGAGTCATACGGAGTTCGACAAGATACTGAACTTATCGATTATGACGAATTGCGAGATCTTGCCGTCAAACATAAACCAAAGATGATTTGCAGTGGCGCTACTGCTTATCCCAGTTTGATTGATTTCAAACGGGTTCGTGAAATCTGCGATGAAGTTGGGGCAATAATGTGGGTCGATGCCGCACACTTCATCGGACTCGTCGCAGGTAAAGCGATCCCCTCACCGGTTCCCTATGCAGATGTCGTCTCATTCACTACTCATAAAGTTTTACGTGGTCCACGTGGCGGCATGATTTTGGCAAAAGCTGAACATGGCGCCGCTATTGATAAGGCAGTCTTCCCAGGAATGCAGGGCGGACCCATCATGAGTGCAGTCGCGGCGAAAGCGGTCGCACTTAAGGAGTGTCTACAGCCGAGCTACCAGAGATATGCGAAGGATGTCATTAGTAATGCGCAAGCGCTCGCCGCTGGTCTAGTGGATGAAGGAATGCGCGCAGTGTCTGGCGGAACTCAGACGCACTTGGCGTTGATTGATGTCCAGGCTCTAGGTGTGACAGGTAAAGAGTCCGATGAGCGCTGCGGTAGCGCTGGCATCACGCTCAACAAGAACTCGATTCCTTTTGATCCGCAACCTCCCTCTATCACTAGCGGTATTCGCGTGGGAAGTCCTTCGGTTACGACTCAAGGAATGGGAGTCGGCGAGATGCGAACAATCGCCTCACTCATAGCTCGAGCTATCAAGGAGCCAACTGCGGCAGCGAAGATATCTGGCGAGGTAAAGGAATTGTGCAGACGCTTTCCTGTTTACCCTGAAAACTAATGCGTGAGCATCTTCTAGCGCTCTTAATCACAGGAATATTTGTCTATCTCTTAACGCCCATCGCACGAACCATTGCGATCAGATTTGGTGCGGTTGCAAACGTTCGCTCTCGGGATGTACATAAAGAAGTGACTCCACGGTGGGGTGGAGTTGCCATCTGGCTCGCCATCATGTTGGGAATTCTGATTGCGTCGCAATTGAAATTATTAAGTAAGGCATTCCTTCAGGATCAACAGATCCGGGGAATCTGCATCGCAGCGACAGTTATTTGCCTTCTTGGAGTGATTGATGACAAGTGGGGCTTAGATGCCATCACAAAATTAGCTGGTCAAACTCTCGCAGCCGCAATCCTGGTTAACTTTGGCGTGCAACTCCTCTGGTTGCCACTTAATGGGGTGACGATGTTGCCCACCTCGTTAGGACAACTAGTCACAATTCTCATCATCCTTGTCACGATTAATGCGGTGAACTTCATCGATGGTTTAGATGGACTTGCTGCAGGGATTGTTGCCATCGCTGCAGGTTCATTCTTCGCCTTCGCCTATCTCTTATCAGTCGTTTATAACTTTGATCGAGCAGGCGCTCCATCTTTACTTACCGCAATCATGCTCGGTGCTTGCCTAGGTTTTCTTCCACACAATTTCTATCCTGCGCGAATCTTTATGGGAGATTCTGGTTCGATGCTCCTTGGTTTACTCCTCGGTGTTGCTGCTATCACTCTTACTGGCCAGATTGATGCGAATGCAATCGCTTCTCAGAATTTGGCTCCAACTCTTGTCCCGCTTCTTCTCCCATTTGCAGTGCTTGCGATTCCGTTAATTGATCTGCTTCTTGCAATTATCCGTAGAACGCGCGCTGGTCGTTCACCATTCGCACCAGATATGGGACACCTTCATCATCGCTTGTTAGCTCGTGGACATTCGCAACGAAGTGCAACCTTCATGATGTATCTCTGGACCTTACTTGTGGCAGCACCTGTATCTGCATCAGCATTTATCTCGTGGCGCATTAACTTACTCTTGTCACTTGCGCTCTTCGTGCCGATTCTCGTCCTCACTCTCAAACCTATAAAACCTGAATCCGCACTCAAGTGATCAATTACCCGGCGCTATTTCTTAAAGGTGCAATAACTCCTGCACTTATCATCGGAATTATCGGAACGGTACTTGCCACCGTTGTAGCAGGAAGCAGAGGTCTCTTTGCTGGACTTGCAGCTCTGATTGTCGTTCTTCTTTTCTTCATCATCCATCTCATTATTGCGGCGACGACGCGTACTCTTGATCCGCGCCTTACCTTCGCTTTTGTGGCTTTGAGCTTCTTGACCAAACTCATCGGAATGGCGGGATTTATGATTGCGCTCTCACGAACATCAATCGATCGGCCATGGTTTGCCGGTGTTGCCTTCGCCACAGCAGCGGGCTGGCTGGTCGGCGAGATGCTCGCCTATCGACGGTTGCTCCACCTGTAATAGGCTCCAGTAAAAGGCTCCAGTAATAGGCTCAAGCCATGGTGGAAGAGAGGCAGGGAAGATGACTGAACCCCCTCGCAAAGCCAGGAGCAGTCGCGGCGAAGAGAGTGCGCTCTGGTCAATTCTGGGCTATCTCATCTCCGGGCAAATTGTCTGGGGTGGGATTGGTTGGCTCATCGATCGATGGCTTGGAACCTCATTTGTGGTGCTCATCGGCCTCTTAGTCGGAATGGGTTCATCTATCTACCTGGTCTGGCTCCGATACGGGCGGCGCTAGGGGTTTAGGCCCCGAGTGATTTCGCGCAAGTGGCAATTTCCCCATAGGGTTTGGCGCGAAGCACGGTGATCAGCGACTAGTGGTGGCCAGTAATGGAAGGAATGGGTAGCGAGTGATTCGGTTAGCTACTGAAGGAGAAGGCTTCAAGCCTCCTAGCGCAAAAGATTTCGTGCTCCCGCCAATATTTGGTGACAACGCTTTCACAACCAAACCAATCTTCTTGGTTTTTCTTTCAGTAATTCTTATCTCCACATTCTTCATTCTCGCCGCACGTAAAGCTGCGGTAGTGCCCTCCAAGCTCCAATATGCGGGGGAGAGCGTTTACGGCTTTGTCCGCGACAATCTTGCAAAAGATGTCATCGGCCATGAATTCATGCGCTTTGTCCCTTACCTCTTCACGCTCTTCACCTTTATTTTGGTAAATAACATTTTTGGCATCGTTCCAATGTTGCAATTTCCAACGATGTCTCGCGTGAGCTTCCCATATGTCTTAGCGATCATCACCTTTTTCGTCTTCCACTATGTAGGAGTGCGAAAGCAAGGCGCATTTAAATACATCAAAGAGATTATGTTCATGCCGGGCGTTCCAAAAGCGGCATACATTCTCATCACTCCTCTTGAACTTCTGACCTTCTTCCTTGTGCGGCCACTAACCCTCTCACTCCGTCTCTTTGCCAATATGTTTGCTGGCCACTTGCTGTTATTGGTCTTCATTTTGGGTGGAGAGCACTTACTTCAAGGAGTGATTGGGCTGAAGCTAATCAGTCCGTTTGCTTTCTTCATCGGCATCGTGCTGACCTTCTTCGAATTTATGGTTCAGTGCCTGCAGGCCTACATATTCACTTTGCTCTCAGCGCTTTACATCGCGGGGGCGCTGGCGGATGAGCACTAGAGAGAGCACGAGAAAGATTTTGTATCAACGGTAGGGCGCCCGTCCTATCGAAAAGAACGAAAGGTAGAAAAGGTAACAACATGGAAGGCACACTCAACCTGGTCGGTTTCGGCCTTGCAGCAATTGGTCCTGGTATCGCAACCGGACTTATCTTCGCTGCGTACATCAATGGTGTAGCACGTCAACCTGAGGCACGTAGCGTGCTCCAGCCGATTGCATTCCTTGGCTTCGCGTTGGCTGAAGCGCTTGCACTCTTCGGTCTGGTCCTAGCGTTCGTTCTCTAAAATCATGATCACATTAGCCGCCGGAGAAGAAATCAACCCATTGGTTCCGCATACTGCGGAAATCATCGTTGGTTTCATCGCATTCACTCTGCTCTTTTTGGTCCTCCGCTCCAAAGTGGTGCCGATGTTCGAGCGCGCATTTGCCGCTCGGACCGAAGCCATTCAAGGTGGAATCGAAAAGGCTGAGCGTGCGCAACGTGAAGCCCAGGCAGCGCTTACTGAGTATCAATCACAATTGAACTCGGCACGAGGCGAAGCTCAGGCAATTCGCGAGAGCGCACGCGTTGAAGGTGCGGCGCTGCTCGAGCAGATGCGAGCTAAAGCTCAAGAGGAGGCAGCACGAATCACCGCTGCAGCCTCTGCTGCAATCGAAGCAGAACGCACTGCTGCAGTGGTCTCGCTTCGAAATGAAGTGGGTTCACTTGCTATTGAACTTGCCAATCGAATCGTCGGTGAATCTCTCGATGATCAGGCGCGTCAATCGCGTATCGTCGATCGTTTTCTTGACGAGCTCGAGAGCCAGAAGAAGTAAGCGAAATATAGTTTCCGGGAGTGAATTGATATGGCACTTGAGATGAAGGGCGCAAGCCGCCAAGCGTTAATCGCGCTTCGTGGCGTTGCTGGCAACCCTTCAGGTGATGAAGCGGGGCGAATCTCCCAGGATTTGTTCACGGCAATCCAGGTTCTTGATTCCTCACTTCCACTTCGACGCGCCCTCACAGATCCCACTCGTGAGAGTGCGAGCAAGAGCGCGTTGGTTGATGATCTCTTTGCCAAGTCCTTATCTGCTCCAGCTCTGACAATAATCAAGAGTGGTGTGAGTGAGCGATGGTCCAGCCCTTCAGATTTACCTGCTGGACTTGAAGTGATTGCAATCGAAGTAGAGGCAGGAGCAATTGACGGGGTAGATGTGGAGCTGATGGGAATTGCCCACGCATTAAGTGGCGCCAGAGAGTTATCTGGTGCGCTAATGGGTGGACGGGCAATCGATTCCCTCGTATCAGATCTCTTCTCACAGAAGGTCTCTGCTCCCGCTTTACGTATCGCATTAGCGATTGCGCGCAATTTGCGAGGTCGCCACTATGTAGCTGCCCTCGAAGAGAGTGCGAATGTTGCTGGCGCTCGTCGAAAAAAGACGGTCGTACACGTACGTAGCGCTATTGCTCTTACTTCTGCGCAGAGCGATCGACTACGTGCCAGCTTAGGTAAAGAGTTGGGACGCGATGTGTCACTTGATTTAACAGTCGATCCATCAGTACTTGGTGGAATCGAAGTGCAATTTGATGATGACATGGTTGACGGCACCATCGCCCGACGCCTTGCTCATGCCGGTCGAACGCTGACGAGTAATTAGAGCTAACTAAGCGAAGTAATAGAGAAGAAGAAATCCAGAAGTAACCCAGCTAGAACTAGGTAGAAGGAGAAGAAGATGGCCGAACTCACGATCCGCCCCGAGGAGATTCGTGATGCCCTGGCGAAATTCGTTAAGAGTTTTGAACCAGGTGGCGCTACCCGCGAAGAGACAGGTGTAGTTGTCGAGGCAGGTGATGGAATCGCTCGTATCGAAGGTCTTCCTTCGACGATGACCAATGAGTTGCTGCAATTTGAGAATGGCACTCTTGGGCTGGCGCTCAACCTCGATGTACGCGAGATTGGTGTGGTTATCCTCGGCGAGTACACCGGTATTGAAGAGGGAACAACGGTCCGTCGTACTGGCGAGATCCTCTCTGTTCCGGTCGGCAATGGCTTCCTCGGTCGTGTAGTTGATCCACTCGGTCGTCCAATCGATGGCAAAGGTCCAATCGCCGAAGAGGGGCGCCGTGCGCTCGAACTTCAGGCGCCTTCGGTTGTGCAACGTCAACCTGTTAAAGAGCCAATGCAAACTGGAATTAAAGCAATTGATGCGATGACTGCGATCGGGCGCGGTCAACGTCAGTTGATTATTGGTGACCGCCAGACTGGTAAGACTGCCATTGCAATCGACACCATCATCAACCAGCGTGAAAACTGGAAGTCAGGCGATCCAAAGAAGCAGGTTAAATGTATTTACGTAGCGATCGGCCAGAAGGGTTCGACCATCGCATCCGTTCGCGCAGCTCTTGAAGAGGCTGGCGCACTTGAATACACAACTATCGTCGCTTCACCTGCATCTGATCCAGCAGGATTTAAATATCTTGCGCCGTATACCGGTTCTGCAATCGGACAGCATTGGATGTACAAGGGCGAGCATGTATTGATCATCTTTGATGATCTTTCCAAGCAAGCTGAGGCATATCGTTCAGTCTCTCTCTTGCTACGTCGTCCACCAGGCCGCGAGGCATACCCAGGAGATGTCTTCTACTTACACTCACGTCTACTCGAGCGTTGTGCGAAGCTCTCGGACGAAATGGGTGGCGGTTCGATGACTGGCCTTCCCATCATCGAGACGAAGGGTAATGACGTCTCTGCGTTCATCCCGACAAACGTCATCTCTATTACCGATGGACAGTGCTTCCTTGAAACTGACCTCTTCAACGCAGGTGTTCGACCAGCAATCAACGTCGGTATCTCGGTATCGCGCGTAGGTGGTTCGGCACAGACCAAAGCAATTAAGAAGATTGCTGGACGTTTGCGTCTAGACCTCGCGCAGTTCCGCGAACTCGAAGCCTTCGCTGCTTTCGGTTCCGACCTTGATGCTGCATCAAAGGCGCAACTTGAGCGTGGTTCACGAATGGTTGAGTTGCTCAAGCAAGGTCAGTACTCACCATATTCAGTCGAGCGTCAAGCAGCTTCGATTTGGGCAGGCACCACCGGACAACTCGATGAGATTCCGGTCCAAGATATCCGTCGATTCGAGAGCGAGTTCCTTGATTTCATCGGAACTGAGCGGAAGGCAATCTTCGATGTGATTGCTGAAACGCGCGATTTAAGTGATGACACTGTTGCATCCCTCAAAGAGGCAATTGCTGCTTTCAAGTCACGTTTCGTGCCATCAGCGAGCAAGCCAGTAAACGAGGCGCCAGCAGAGGCTCTTGAGGGTGAAGGCAATGAGCAGATCACTCGAATGGTTCCGGTGAAGAAGTAACCAATGGGCGCACAACTCCGCATCTACCGACGCCGAATTCGTTCGGTTAAGGCGACAAAGAAGATTACGAAGGCGATGGAGCTTATTTCCGCTTCTCGTATCGTGAAGGCGCAACAGCGCGTCAATGCTTCTACGCCTTATGCCAACGAACTCACGCGGGCAGTTACTGCGGTTGCATCCTTTGCATCAGTTGATCACCCACTTACCTCGTTTGAGCCCAACCCAAAGCGCGCAGCCGTTCTTTTGATTACTGCTGATCGCGGTATGGCTGGCGCCTATTCGAGTAGCGCAATCAAAGAGGGCGATCAACTCATTGCTGCGTTACGTCAACGTGGACTTGATGCCAAGGTGTATATCGTTGGCCGCAAGGGACTCTCGTATTACAAGTTCCGCGATCGTGCGATTGCTAAGTCATGGACTGGCATCAGTGATAACCCGACATATGCAGCGGCCAGTGAAATTGGCAAGGAGCTAATCAAGGCGTTTATCGCCGATTCAGCGACTGATCCTGATGGCGTTGCCGAACTTCACGTGGTCTATACCGAATTCCGCTCTATGGTCACCCAAGAGGCGATGGCAAAACGTATGTTGCCGCTCGAGGTTGTCGAGAGCACAGGTCCAGTGGGAATCCTTCCCATGTATGAATTTGAACCGAGTGCAGATTCGGTTCTTGACGCGCTACTTCCAAAGTACATAGAAGCGCGTATTTACAATGCTTTGCTCCAGTCGGCGGCATCAGAACATGCTGCACGTCGTCGTGCAATGAAGTCAGCAACCGATAATGCTGATGAGTTGATTAAGTCGTTCACTCGAAAGGCGAACGCAGCTCGTCAGGCAGAAATCACCCAAGAGATCAGCGAAATTGTAGGTGGCGCAGATGCGCTTGCCTCTGCGATGGCAGGAAGCGAGTAAGAGATGGCAACAGATACCCAAACAGTAACCGGACGCGTAGCGCGAGTTATCGGGCCAGTTGTGGACGTTGAGTTCCCAACCGGATCGATGCCCGAGATTTTCAATGCGCTCCATGTTGATGTGACACTTGGTGGCCAAGCGCGCACCCTCACCCTCGAGGTCGCACAGCACATCGGTGACTCCCTCGTCCGTGCTATCTCGATGCAGCCAACTGATGGCATGGTTCGTGGTGCGAGCGTCCGTGATACCGGTGCTGCAATCTCGGTTCCAGTCGGTGATGTCACCAAGGGACATGTCTTTAACACCCTTGGCGAATCCCTCGATGTCCCAACCTCATCTCTTGATGTGAAAGAGCGTTGGCCGATTCACCGTAAGGCTCCTGATTTCGATCAGCTCGAGTCAAAGACGGAGATGTTCGAGACTGGTATCAAAGTTATCGACCTACTTACCCCTTATGTAAAAGGTGGAAAAATCGGCCTCTTTGGTGGTGCTGGTGTAGGTAAGACTGTTCTTATTCAAGAGATGATTTACCGAGTAGCTGAGAACTTCGGTGGCGTATCGGTCTTTGCTGGTGTGGGTGAACGTACTCGTGAAGGTAACGATCTCTTCCTTGAAATGACCGAGACTGGCGTTATCAATAAGACCGCGTTGGTCTTCGGACAGATGGATGAGCCACCAGGAACCCGTCTTCGCGTAGCGCTCTCCGCGCTGACGATGGCGGAGTATTTCCGCGATGTACAGAAGCAGGATGTGTTGCTCTTCATCGACAACATCTTCCGCTTTACCCAGGCAGGCTCTGAAGTTTCCACCCTCCTCGGCCGTATGCCTTCGGCTGTGGGTTACCAGCCAACTCTTGCCGATGAGATGGGCCAGTTACAGGAGCGGATCACATCAACACGTGGTCACTCGATTACGTCG
>Ga0194120_10000885_pt1 | contig 55887 bp, 34 predicted proteins | sample TA2MahCa65mmetaG_FD_148642 | JGI IMG/M metagenome (GOLD analysis project Ga0194120, IMG submission 148642) | Freshwater microbial communities from Lake Tanganyika, Tanzania - TA2015019 Mahale Deep Cast 65m | ecosystem: Environmental > Aquatic > Freshwater > Lake | place: Tanzania: Lake... | reverse complement strand
CGAGCTGGCCGAACTCGTTGCTGCCCCAGCACCACACCTGCCCGGCGGCGTCGAGCGCGCAGGTGTGGGCGCCGCCGGCCGCGACCTGATCGACGGCGTACAGCCCGCCGACCGCGACCACGCCGCTCGCCGGCCCGCTGGCGTTGCCGAGCTGGCCGTTGTCGCCGCGGCCCCAGCACTTCACGGTCTTGTCCAGGCCGAGCGCGCAGGTGTGGGCCTTGCCGGCGACCACCGAAGCGGTCTGGGCGGTGCCGGCGGTCGCGCTGCCAAACCCAACGCTGCCGGTGCTCGGCGCGCCGTTGCACTGGCCGTAGGCGTTGCCGCCCCAGCAGACAACGCCCTTGCCGTTGGTGACGGCGCAAGTGTAGTCGTCGCCTGCGGTCACCGAGACGTAGGCGGTGGACAGCGCTTCGGGCGCTGGCGCCGTCGCCTTCGAGAACGGGCTCAACTGGCCCTGGGCGTTGCTGCCCCAGAAGGTCATGATGCCGTTGCCGCCGTTGGTGCAAACGAAGGCGTTGCCGGCGGCGATGCTGCCCGGGTAGCCGGCGGCCGAGGAGCCCTTGGCCTGCTGCAGCGCGCAACTTGGCTGGAAGCTGGCCGCGCCGATGCCGAGCTCGCCCGAGACGTTGCTGCCCACGCACAAGGTCTGCGCCAGCTTGTCCACCGCGCACAGGTGGTTGGTGCCGACGGCGACCCGCACCACGTCCTTGGCGCCCTGCAACGCCACGGCTTGCGCCTGGTCGCCGGGCGCGCCGCCGAACTGGCACGACTCCCCGCCGCCCCAGCACTGCACGCCGCCGCCGGCCTGGACCGCGCAGGTGGTGTCTGCGCGCGCGGCCAGCGACACGCCGGTCTTGGCCGCGACCACGATGCCCGGCGCGGCCTGGATGCCGCCGAAGCCGCCGTTGCCGACCTGGCCGTGCAGGTTGCGGCCCCAGCACCAGGTGGAGCCGTCGGGGCGCAGCGCGCAGGTGTGGTGGTCGCCGGCGGCGATGGCGCTCGCCCACTTGCAGGTGCCGGCGTGGCAGAAGTTGCCGCCGCCGCACGGCTTGCCATCGGCGGCCTTGGCGTGGGTGCAGGCGCCGTTGCCGTCGCAGCCGTCGACGCTGCACGGGTTGCCGTCGTCGCAGTTCAAGGTCTTGCACACGGTCGAGGCCACCGCGCTCGTCACCGGCACCACCGTCGGCCAGCCGCGCGCGTATTCCGGGCCGTCGCCGCCGTCGCCGAGCATGCCGTAGACCCCGTAGCCCCAGCACCACACCTGGCCGCGCTTGTCGAGCGCGCACGAGCCCATGGTCCCGGCGGCCACCGACACGCACTCGGGCAGGCCGACAACCTGGCGCGGCACCTCCTGGTCGAAGGCGCCGCCGTCGCCGAGCTGGGCGTTGTCGCCCTCGCCCCAGCACCACACCGTGCCGTCGTTCTTGACCGCACAGCCGCCGTGCTAGGCCGCGTCGAGGTGGCGGACGTCCGTCATCCCGGGCAGCGACTCGGCGCTGACGAAGGCCGACGGGCCCGGACAGGTCTTGCCGGTGCCGGTCTCGTCGTAGCTGCAGCTGCCCCAGCACTTGACCGCGCCGTCGGTCCCCAAGGCGCAGGCGTGCTGGTAGCCGGCGGCGACCTGGCGCGCTGGGCCCATGTTCTTGACCGCGACTGCGCTGGTCTGGGGACTGGTCAGCGAGCCGCTGCCGGTCTGGGCGTAGATGTTCCAGCCGGCGCACCTGGCGACGCCGCCGACTACGCCGCAGAGGAACGAATGGGCGACGGCGAGGTCGGTGGCGCCGCCCCAGCCCGTGACGATCGGCGTCGACGCGGAGCTGGGCGTCGTCGCCCCGAGCGCGAATTCGCCGTTGCTGTTGCCGCCGGCGCAGACCACGTCGCCGTTCTGCAAGCGGGCGCAGGCGCCATTGGCCCCGGCCCAGGCGTCGACCGCGGTGCTGACGTTCTTCATCGGCTTGGCGGTGGTCAGCACGTTGGCGATGTCGTCGGTGCCCAGGCTGATGTTGCTGCCGCCGTTGGCGCCCCAGCAGTAGACCTGACCGCCCTTGGTCAGCGCACAGGCTTCTTTGTGGCCCACCGAGACCTTGATGGCGCCGCTGACCCCGGCCACTTGGGTCGGCACCTTGACGTACACCGGCTTGCCGTTCAGGCTGCCGCTCTGCTGGTTGGCGAGCTGGCCGGAGTCGCCCTGGCCCCAGCACCACACCGTGCCATCGGCGCGCACCGCGCAGGCGAACTCGAAGCCGGCGTCGACCTGGGTCGCCCACACGCACAGGCCGGCGCTGCAGAAGCGCTCGCTGGCGCACGGGCTGCCGTCGGGCAGCGTCGGGTTGGCGCAGCCGGTCTTGGCATCGCACGCCTGGTCGGTGCACGGGTCGCCGTCGTCGCACAGCTTGGCGTCGGGCGCGTGGGAGCAGCCCTTGGCCGGGTCGCAGGCGTCGACGGTGCAGGCGACCCCGTCGTCGCAGTCGGGGCCGTGCCCGCCCTGGCAGGCGCCATTCTTGCAGGCGGTGTCGATCAAGCACAAGTTCGCGCTGGTGCAAGGCTTTTGCGGGTTGGTCGTGGTGCAGCCCTTGGCGGGGTCGCAGCCGTCGTCGGTGCAGGCGTTGCCGTCGTCGCAGGTGGTGCTGGTGCCCTTGCAGCCGCCGTCGGCCTGACACTGATCGGCCTTGGTGCAGGCGTTGCCGTCGGTGCACGGCCCGGGCTTGGGCGTGGACGCGCAGCCGGTCTTGGCATCGCACGCGTCGGCGGTGCAGGCGTTGGCGTCGTCGCAGGTCACCTTGGCCCCGGCGCAGCCGCCCTTGGCGTCGCAGCCGTCGGGCCCGCTGCAGGCGTCGCCGTCGCTGCAGGTCGCGCCAGCGGGCAAGAGCCCGATCACCTTGCAGCCGACCTTGGCGTCGCAGCCGTCGATCGTGCACGGCAATTGGTCGTCGCAGGGGAGCGGGCCGCCTTTGCATGCACCCTTGGTGCACGCGTCGGGGCCCGTGCAGGTGTTGCCGTCGTCGCACGGCAAGGCGTTGGGCAGGTTCTGGCAGGCGCCGGTTTTGGCGTCGCAGCCGTCGTCGCTGCACAGCTGGCCGTCGTCGCAGTCGACCGGCTTGCCGATGCACTTCTGGGCGCTGCAGGTGTCGCCCTGGGTGCAGGCATTGCCGTCGCTGCACGCGGCACCGTCGGCCTTTTCGGCGTGACCGCAGCCGGCCTGCGGGTCGCAGGTGTCGGTGGTGCACGGCTTGCCGTCGTCGCAACCGAGCGGCGCGCCCTTGCACGCGCCAAAGGAGCACACGTCGGGCTGGGTACACAACTGCCCGTCGTCGCAGGCGCTGCCGGCCGCGACCGCTTTGTGGCTGCAACCGAGCTTGGGGTCGCAGGCGTCGTCGGTGCAGGCGTTGGCGTCGTCGCAGTTGGCCGGCTTGTGGCTGCACAGGCCGTTCTGGGCGAGGCAGCCGTCGACGCTGCACGGGTCGCCGTCGTCGCAGTTGGCCGGCTTGCCGCCGCACAAGCCGAGCTGGCAGGCGTCGCCCGCGGTGCACAGGCTGCCGTCGTCGCACGGCGTGCCGGGCTTTGCCGCGGCCATTCCGCACTTGCCGGTCAGCGGTTGGCACTTGTTCTTCAGGCAGGCGGTGTCGCTGGCGGTGCCGCACTGCACGATGGTGTTCTTGGCTACCGCACAGCCGAAGGGCGCCGCCGACTTGTCGCAGTACAGCCAGCCATTGCACAGCGACCCGTCGTCCTGGACCGCGCAGTGGTCGTCGGCAGTGCAGGCACAGAAATTCTTTCCGATCACGCACTTGCCGGCGTGGCAGGTGTCGTTGAGGGTGCACGGGTTGGCGTCGCCGTCGCACCACTTGTTCTCGTCGGCCGGCAGCAGCGCGCACGTGCCGGTCGCCGGCTGGCAGGTGTTGCGCAGGCACGCCGCGCTGGCGATGTCCGGGCACGCCACCACCGTCGCCGGGTTGATCGTGCATTTGTTGGCAACGGTGTCGCATACCAGCGTACCGTTGCAGGCGTCGCCGTCCTCCTTGGCGGCGCAGTCGGCGTCCTTCTGGCACTCGCAGACGTTGGCGCCGATCGCGCACTTGCCGGACTGGCAGGCGTCGTAGGGGGTGCAACTGCTGCCGTCGGCGTCGCACGGCTGGCCCTCGTGGATCGGCTGCATCGCGCAGGTGCCGGTCAGCGGGTCGCAGGTGCTGGCAGCGCAGGCGGTGTCCAGGCCAAACGGGCAGTGCACCAGTGTCGCCGGGTTGACCAAGCACTTGTTGATCGCCTTGTTGCAATACAGGGTGCCGTTGCACGGGTTGGCGTCTTCGTATTTCTGGCAGTCGGCGTCGCCGGTGCACTCGCACACGCTGGCGCCGGGCTGGCACTGGCCCTTCTTGCAGGTGTCGCCGTCGGTGCAGGCGCTGCCGTCGGCGTCGCAGGTGGCGCCGTCGGGCAAGGGCACGGGGACGCACTGCCCGGTCTTGGGCTGGCAGGCCGCCTTGGCGCACGGCCCGTCGTCGACGGTCTGGCACTTGACCAAAGTGGTCGGATTCAGCTCGCACACGTGCGGCAACTGCTTGAGATTGCAGTAGAGGATGCCATTGCACAGGTTGCCGTCGTCCTTGGCGAGGCAGTCGGCGTCCTTCTGGCACTCGCAGGTGTTGGCGGTGGCAGTGCACGCGCCACCCAGGCAGCCCTCGTTGACGGTGCACGGGTTGCCGTCGTCGCACGGCAGGCCCTCGGGCGCCGGCAGCGGCTTGCACTTGCCGGTCTTGGGCTGGCAGGTGTTCTTGAGGCAAGCGGTGTCGTCGACGTTGGGGCAGTTGACCAGCGTCGCCGGGTTGACCTGGCACTTGCCGGTGGCCTTGTTGCAGAACAAGGTGCCGTTGCATGCGTTGCCGTCCTCCTGGGTGGCGCAGTCGGCGTTCTGCTTGCACACGCAGATGTCCTCGCCCGGCTCGCACTTGCCGGCGATGCACACGTCGCCCTCGGTGCACTTCTGGCCGTCGCTGCACAGCACCCCGTCCTTGACCGGCGCTGGAGCGCAGCTGCCGGTTTTGGGCTGGCAGGTGTTCTTGAGGCAAGCGGTGTCGCCGGCCGGGTCGCAGGTGACGATCGAGGCCGGGTTGACGGCGCAGGCGCCGCTGGCCAGATCGCAGTACAGCGTGCCGTTGCACGGGTTGCCGTCCTCGAGAGCCGCGCAATCGCCGTCGGCGGCGCACGCCTTGGGTCCGGCGGTCTCTCCGGCGGCGTCGGCGACCTCGGGCGCGGCGTCGTCGGCGTCGGCTGCGGCCGACTCGTCGGCTGCGCTATCGCCCGCAGCGTCGCTGGCCACACTTGCTTCCGCCGGTTCTGGGCCGTCTTGTGGCGGAGGGCCATCGCCCCCAGCGTCGCTGCCGGCAGTCTCTGGCGCCTGCCCGTCGTCCACCGCAGCGGCATCGGCCTGCGCAACCGGCGCGTCGACGCCGGCTGCATCGGCATCGGCCGGCGCCAGGGCATCCTCTGCGTCTTTTGGAGCGCTGGCCTCGGGCGCGTCGGCGACCGCTCCAACGTCGCCGATCCCGTCCGCGCCGCTGGCGCCCTGGTCGGCCGGCGGCGCATCGGCGCTGACGACCAGTTCGGCGCCGGCGTCGGCCAGCGCGTCGCCGCCCGCGTTCACGCTCGGTGCCTTGCTGCACCCTAGCGCGACCACCACGGCGGCGACTGCCGCCGTCCACTTCGCCGTCTGCGCCATGCTGCACTCCGCCGCCCGTCCGCAGGCGACAGGATGCCACAAGCCAATGGGGCGCGTCTGCACTGGAGCTTTGCGCCGGCGGTGGATCGCCACATGGGGTCCGGGCGCAAGCGACGGGTTCTTGGCCTCAGGCACGCCTGATCCGCGGCTGTGGGAAGTCCGCTTTGCGCTGGCAAGAGGGTGTGTTCCATTCACGCCTTGCGCCACAAGCCTCTGATTTTGCGAACGGCGCGCATCACCGACTCGTCGGAACCAATGTTGCCGACCGCGTCCAGTGCAACCCACTTGGCTTGCACCGCATCGTCTGCCGCGCGCACCAACCGGCCCGTCGCCTCGAAGAGGAACCGCACATCGTAGTGGCGGTGCGCGGGGTCGCCCTTGTGCGCCGGGATGAGATGGACGTCGACGTCGAGCGGGGCGCCGAGCAAGCGCAATTTGCCGAGGCCAGTCTCCTCTTGGACCTCGCGGCGCGCCGCCGCCAGGAGATCGGCGTCGCCGGGTTCGATGTGGCCGCCGGGCTGCAGCCACCGGTGCAACTTCGCGTGCAGGATCAGCAGCACGCGCGACCGCGGCGGGTCCACCACGAACGCGCTGGCCGTCAAGTGGCCCGGGATGAACTGTGCGCGGCTGAACGGATCCGGGGTTGTCTGCAACAGCGCGGCGATGGCCTCGGCATGGTCGCGTTCGCGCGCGTCAGCCGGCGTGAAGGTGGCGAGCAGGACGAGAGCGCCAGCGCAGCGCGGGTCGGGCAGGGTCATGGCGCAGCCAACAGCCGGCGGACCTCGCGCCGGGCCCATGGCTTGCGCTGCGTCGTGGTCCCGGCGGCGCCGCCAGCGAAGCCATCGCGGCGCTGCCGGACAAGCCCAGCTGGCGGTGCCCAGCCCAAAAAACAATCCGGCGGCCGGACTTGCGCCGCGGCCGCCGAAGTGTTTGTGGGCGAGGGTGGAGGGGACAGGAGGTGCGTGCGCCGTGCGAAAGGGGTCTTGAGGGTCGAGGATGTGTCGGCGTCCACTCCCTGACGATGGACGTACGAATTGGCCTTTGCTGCGCGTCGAACCTGAAAGACGCCGGTTTGGAGCCGGCGATGGGAAAGGAGGTGAGGAAAGGAGGCAGGAACAAAACAGGGATTCCGCTCGCTCCGACGAATTCCCTCTGCAAGGACCATGCCAACTTGAGGATATTGATGTAGCAGCATGAAATCCATCACGATTCATCCTGAAGGCGTCCCCGCGATCCGCCGCAGGCCCGCCCCAGCGATGGTCGGCCGCGCCGAGATGTCGCAAGTTGAGAAACCGACCCGCCGATCCACCCTTGCGTGCGCCGTCTCAAATTGAGAAGCGCGCACCTGAATCGTGCGCAAGCTACCGACAACGTTGGCGGATTGCGCTGCGTGGCGGGTCGCCCTACACCGCTGACGCCGACGCGTGTTGGCCGGCGGCCCGCAAGGCCGCATGGGCCGCCGCCAGCCGCGCCACCGGCACCCGCAGCGGCGAGCACGACACATAGTCCAAGCCCAGGCTGGCGCAAAACGCGATCGACGACGGTTCGCCCCCGTGCTCGCCACAGATGCCGAGCTTGAGGCCGGGCCGACCACGCCGACCGCCTTCGCACGCCATTTTCACCAACTGCCCGACGCCGGCCTGATCGAGCGCGACGAACGGATTTTCGGCCAACACCTTGTGCGTCAGGTAGTGCGCCAGGAAGCCCACCTCGGCGTCGTCGCGGCTATAGCCCCAGGTGGTTTGCGTCAGATCGTTGGTGCCGAACGAGAAGAACTCCGCCGGCCCGGCGAGGGCCTCGGCCACCAGCGCCGCGCGCGGCACCTCAATCATGGTTCCGACCAGATACGGAACGTGCACCCCCAGGTCGGCGGCGACCTCGATCACCATGTCGCGCATCAAGCGCAGCTCGGCCACATCGCCCACCAGCGGGATCATGATCTCGGGGCGCACCGCGACGCCGCGCGACGCCGCGTGATCCGCAGCCTCGAAGATCGCCTCGACCTGCATGCGGTAGATCTCAGGAAACACGATGCCCAAGCGCACGCCGCGAAAGCCCAACATCGGGTTGGTCTCGTGCAACTGCGCCTTCTTGCGCCGCAGCCGGTGCGCCGTCGCCGCGTCCGTCGCCTGCAGTGCTGCGACCTGGTCGTCGGTGGGCAGGAACTCGTGCAGCGGCGGATCGAGCAACCGGATGGTGACCGGCAGGCCGTCCATGGCCTCGAAAATGCCGACGAAATCGTCGCGCTGCATGGGCTTGAGGTCCGCCAGGGCCGCCACGCGCTCTTCGCGGGTGTCGGCGACGATCATGCGCTGCACCGCCGCCATGCGCTCTGGGTGGTGGCCGCCTTGGCCGAACATGTGCTCCGTGCGGCACAGCCCAATTCCCTCTGCGCCGAGACCGCGCGCGCGGCGAGCGTCCGGGGGGTTGTCGGCATTGGCGCGCACCTTGAGCCCCCGAACATCGTCGGCCCATCCGAGCAGCGTCGCGAACTGCGCGGTCGGGGCCGCGAACACCACCGGTGCCTCGCCCCACGCAACCACGCCCTCGCCGCCGTCCAGGCTGACGACGTCGCCCTCGCGCACCTGTCGGTCACCGCACAAGGCGATGCCGGTCTGGAGGTCGATCGCCAACCCTTCGCAGCCGACCACGCACGGCTTGCCCATGCCGCGCGCGACGATGGCGGCGTGGCAAGTGGTGCCGCCGCGGCTGGTGACGAAGCCGACCGAGGCGACCATGCCGGCGATGTCGTCGGGCGTCGTCTCCGGGCGCATGAGCACGACGGTCTCGCCAGCTGCCTTGAACTGCACGGCTTTCTCAGGATGAAACACTACCCGGCCGACCGCGGCGCCCGGGCTCGCCGGCTGGCCGCGAACGAGCTGTTGCGACGCTGGAAACGGTCCAAGCCGGGTGTGCATCGACCTTGTCAGGTCGTCGCAGTTGACGCGCAAGAGTGCCTGCGCACGGGTGATTTTGCCCTCGTCGGCCAAATCGACCGCGATGCGAATGGCCGCGCCCGGCGCCCGCTTGCCGCTGCGGCACTGCAACATGAAAAGCCTGCCGCGCTCGATGGTGAACTCGATGTCTTGCATGTCGGCGTAGTGGCGCTCAAGCAGGGCGCAGGTGTCGCGCAGTTGCTCATACGCGGCGGGCATCGCCGACCCAAGCAAGGCGATCGGCTGCGGCGTGCGGATGCCGGCAACCACGTCTTCGCCCTGCGCATTGACGAGGAATTCACCAAAGAACCGCGCCTCGCCGGTGTTCGGGTCGCGGGTAAATGCCACGCCGGTCGCAGAGTCGCCGCCCATGTTGCCGAACACCATGGCCTGGATGTTGACGGCCGTGCCGAGATCGTCAGCGATCTGGTGCAGTTGCCGGTAGATCACCGCCCGGGCGTTGCCCCACGAGTCAAACACCGCGCACACCGCCGCCTTCAACTGCGCCAGCGGGTCGTCGGGAAAGGGCGCGCCGGATTGGCGCCGCACTTCGGCCTCGTAGTCATCGACCAGCGCGCGCAGCACCTCCGCGCTCAGTTCGGCGTCGGTCTGGACTCCGGCGCGGCGGCGCGCGGCCTCCAACCGCAGTTCGAACGCGTGCATGTCCAGGCCGAGCACCACGTTGCTGAACATCTGCACGAACCGGCGCAGGCAGTCCCAGGCAAAACGCTCGTCGCCGGTGCGCCGCGCCAGCCCCACCACGCTGCGGCGGTTGAGCCCCAAGTTGAGCACGGTGTCCATCATGCCCGGCATCGACACCGCGGCGCCTGACCGCACCGACACCAGCAGCGGATCGTCGGGGTCGCCGAGCGTCTTGCCCATCTTGGATTGCAGCGCGTCGAGTTCGCAGAGGACCTGCGGCCACAAGCCTTCGGGCAGCGCGCGGCCCGCGGCCTGGTACGCGTTGCACGCCCGGGTGGTCAGTGTGAAGCCGGGCGGCACCGGCAGGCCGATGCGCATCATCTCCGCGAGGTTGGCGCCCTTGCCGCCGAGCAACGCGCGGTCCTGGGCGCGGCCGGTCTCGAAGGGTTGCACGTACGCGAGCGCGCGGGCAGCGGTGTCGGTCATGGTCCTCCAGCGGGGTCGGCCAGGCCGAGCATGCGGCGGCCCGTTTGCACATAGTCCAGTACGCGCACCGCGGTTTCCTCGACGGCCTTGCTCGTGACGTCGATGACGGGGCAGCCCAGGCGCTTGAACACGCTTTCGGCGTACTCGATCTCGGTCAGGATGCGCGCGAGATCGGCGTAGTTCTCGCTGCGCGCGACACCGCTGCCCGCGCCCATCGCCCGCACGCGCTCGGCGCGAATCCGCGACAAGTGCATGGCGTCGACGCGCAGGCCGACCATCTTCCAGCGCGGTACGTCGAAAATCTCTTTGGGCAAGGACAGTTCAGGAACCAGCGGCAGGTTGGCGACCTTGTGGTTGCGGTGGGCGAGGTACATCGACACCGGGGTCTTGCTGCATCGCGACAGCCCCACCAGCACCACGTCGGCGAGCAGGAAGCCGCGCGGATCGCGGGCGTCATCGTATTTGACTGCGAATTCCACACTTTCGACGCGCTTGAAGTAGCCTGCGTCCATCTGGTGGATGAGTCCGGGTTGCAGCCGCGGCGCGACGCCGAGCACCTGGGTGAAACCCGAGATCATCGGCCCCATGATGTCCACCGCGACGATGCCGTGCGCCTCGGCTTGCTGGGTCATCGCCTCCTGGGCTTCGGGCACGATCAGCGTATAGACAATGAGCGTCGGCCGGACGCGCGCCTCGCGCACGATGCCTTCGATGTCCGACGGGTTGGTGACCATCGGGAAGCGCCGCACCTCGACCGCGCCATCGCCCAACTGCGCCGTGAACTGCGACAGCGCGGCGCGCGTCACCAACTCCGCCGTCTCGCCCAACGAATCGGAAACGATGAGCACCTGCGGCCTGCCGGCGGTGTCGAGGGGGATGCGTGCCACAGCAACACGGATTGGCGGGCGCCCACCCCGACAGCGCGGCAGCCTAGCACGAATCGGTCGGGCGGTCGCGGGCGCCAAAACCGGCTACACTAGCGGCACGCCGTTGTGCAACGGCTCCGCGGATGTGCCCGATGTACCAAGCTGAAGCGCCCGATGCCCGCCAGACTCGCCTGGGCGCGTTCGCCGTGTTGTTGATTCCCGCCCTGGTGTCGTCGGCATGCCTGTCCACCTCGTACGAGGTCCCGCGCGATGAGGTCGAGCGCTTGGTGCAGCTTCCGGTCGATCAGCGCGGCAAGGCCATCCGCGCCGTGCAGCGCTTCTCGGTTGCGCGCGACCTGACGCCAGCGCCCGCGTGGGGCCAGCCGGGTGGCGTCGCGGGCGAAGGTCCGCCGGTCGTCGCGGCACCGGTCACTGCAGGGGCGCCGTGCTACACCGGGTGGTATCCCGACTACTACGGGTGGGGCAACCCCTACTACGGACCGCGGCTGTGGATTGGCGGCGGGTCGTCGTCGGTGGAGACGGTGGCCCCAGCCGGCGGCAGTGCGCCTCGGGTCGGTTCGTCGGGTTCAGGCGGGTCCGCGCTCGGCTCGGTGCTCGGCAAAGCGGACCGCGACTCGGCCCGGGCCGTTGCTGCGGCCATCATCACGGCGGCGATTGTGATGGGCGCGGTCATGGCCGTCAGCGAGGGTGCGCGCTACGACGGAACGGTGGCCGTGCACCCACACCATCCCGTGCACCTGCTCGGCAGCAGTGGCGACCGCATCGTGGCTTTGGACGAACTGCAGCTCGGCGAATTGCGCGACGATGAGGCGGTCATCCTCGAGGGCTCCGAGGGCGCCGGCATGTGGCTGCGCGGCCGCGGGCCGCTCAACCGCCCCGGCTTCACCTACAGCATGGGCGGCGGCTATGCCGGGCTGCAATTGCGACAGGGCGCCCTGGTTTCAGGGGGTTCCGCCGAACTGGGCCTCGGCGCTTTCCTGTCCGATTGGCTCGGGTTGCTGTGGCGCACGCAATTCATCGACGGCGTGCAGAGCGGCGGCGACTTCATCGGCATCCGCTCGGGCGCCGAAGTGCAGGCGATTCCGTTGGCGCTCGGCCGCTTGCACCTGGGCGGCTACGGCAGCATGGGCTACGAGTTTGCCAAGGCGGGCGGTGGCGCCTTGCCGTTCACCGACGACAACCGCTTGTCGTTTGGCGGCGGCGCCGTGGTGGAGTTCGAGTGGACGACCCGTCTGGCTGTGTACTTCCGCTACGGCCTTCAGACCGCCCTGGTCGGGGGCGACACCGGCACCTGGATGACCGGTGGAGCGCTCGGGCTGAACATCTACTGATGGACCGGTCCCACGGTCTCGATGACGTGGAACATCGCCGGCTTGCGTTGCCACACTTGGTAGCCGCAGGGCCCGGGGCCGGCCCAGCCGTCGCTCAAGTGGTCGATCACGGTCGCGCCCCGCGGCCAGAACAGCTCCGCGAGGTCGGCGCTGGGGGTCGGGCCGTCTGAACGCCACTCTGAGCGGCGCGGCGCCCGGTCGCTCGACAGGCGGTCGTGCAGGCTCAGCCACGGGCGTCCGCCGAGCGCCCGCACGACCGAGCGCTGCCAGGCGCGGTAGGCCGGCGCAGCCAGCAGAGCATCGCCGTGTTCGCGCGCCACGGCGTCCGGGTACAGTGCCACCAACTGTCCCAAGAAGTTGGCGAACAGCGCTGCGGCGTCGCGGTGCGTGTCGAGCAGGCGGCCCGTGTTGTCCGCCCACGATCGCGGGCCTTCGGGGGTGAAGTAGTCGTCGGCGTCGAAGCGCCAGCGCACCGCCGGAAAACGCCGCCGCAACAGCCAGCGCGCCAGTGGGTCGGGTTCAATGGCGACGACTTCAGTGAAACCCGCGAGCCACGCAGCCGGCAGGTGCCAGCCTGCGCTCGGACCCACCACGACCAGCCGATCGGTGGCCGGTCGCCACGCCACCAGAGTCGCCGCCACGTGCGCGGTGTACGGTGCCCACAGCGTCCTCCGCCAGCGCAGCGCCTGCAGGTGGTAGCGCACGCCGCCGGCCACGTTCCAGGCCGCCCCCCAGGCCTGCCACGGCGCCATGCGCTACGCTCCAGCCGGCGCGGTTGCGCGAACCGCGGCGTCGATCACCTGTTGCCAGTCGCCATCAGGGCGCTGCAACCTGCGATCGCCCAGGCGTGCGACCGGCACAGCGCCCCGGACCGCGTTGCAGGCGAGCGCCCACCGCACCGTGGTGCATTCGGCGAAAGCGACCCGGCGCGCTGCAATCGATCGACGCGTCGCCAACCACGCCAGCGTCGTGCTGCGCACCGCCCCGCATCCTTGACCCGGGACGACCACCGACCCGTCGTCCAGGCCCAAAAGCAACGCTGCTGTCGTCGTCTCCACAAGGTCGCCGCGCGCACACACCAGCAGCGCGTCGTCGAATCCCGCAGCGGTCGCGCGCCGCCGGGCCCATCCCCGCACGGCGTCTGGTCTTTTGGTTCCGGCCAGCGGGTGCCCCTCGCCACACGCCGTCGGCACCCGCGCGAGCGTCAACCCTTGGGCGGGCAGGCCGGCCGCAGGTGGCTCCGAGACCGCGACCCTGACGAGGGTTCTCGCGGGCGGCTCGTCCAGCGCAGACCCACCGTCTGCCACCAAATCGATGCGCACGCGGGCTACGTCGCCCCGCCTGGACCTCAAGGCGTCCACCACGGCCGCCTCGATGTGTCCAACCGCCGCGGCTGCAAGCCCCATCTGCCGGGCGTCGCGGTCGAGGCGTTCGAGGTGCCAGGGCCACAGCAGCGGCTTGGCACCCGGCCAGAGCAGCGTCGTGAACACCCGCTCGCCGCTGCGATCACCGCGCACCTCGGCTTCAACCATCGCCGGCCACCAGGTGCGCCGCCGCGCGCAGCCCGCCCACGGCCTTGCGACACGTCTCGCGCCACTCGGCCTCGGGGTTCGAATCCGCAACGATGCCGGCGCCCACATCGAGGCGCGCGCGGTGGCGATCGATGCGCAGGGTGCGGATCGCCACCGCGAAGTCGGCCGCGCCCGCGGGGTCGAGGCAGAACGTCGCCCCGCAATACAAGCCGCGGCGCCTGCGCTCCAGTTCAGCAATCGCCTTCATGGCTTGCACCTTGGGGCACCCGGTCACGCTGGCCGGCGGCAGCGTAGCCGCCAGGATGGCCGCGAGGTCGCGCGTGCGCAACTGTCCGGCAACTTCGCTCTCCAGGTGCCAGAGCGTCTCGTATGCCACCGTCTGCAAAAGGCTGAGCACCTCGACCGTATGCGGCGCGCACACCCGTTGCAGGTCATTGCGCGCCATGTCGACGATCATGGTGTTCTCGGCGCGCTCCTTGGGCCGGGCCAACAGGTCGGCGGCCAGCGCGGCGTCGGCCCGTGCACTCCGACCGCGCGGTGCCGTGCCCTTGATGGGCCGGGTCGCGATGCGATCGCCGTCGATCCGCAAGAAACGCTCCATGGACCCGCTGGCGGCCAGGCGGCCCGAGCGACCGGGCACCGCCATCGCCCAACCCAGGGGGACAGGCTGCGCCGAAAGCAGGGCACCCAATGCCTCGACCGGCCCGCACTCGGCCACCCGGTTTGCCGCCGCGGCGACAGTCAGGTTGACCTGGTAGAACTCCCCGGCCGCGATGCGTTCGACGATCTCGCCTACTTGGCACCGATAGCGCGGGGCCTGGCGCCGCAGCGACCGCGGGGCCGGAGGGTCGCCGACCGGCGGGTGCTGTCTGCACGGCTGGAACTCGACTGCGGTTGGGTCGCACAGCCACCACGCCGCATCAGGCCACGTCGAGGGACCGCGGCTGGCGACGCCTTCGAGGGCCGCACCGACCTCGTAGCCGATCCACCCCACCGCAAGGCGACCGTCCGCGCGGTCGGCCGCAAGCTGCGCCAGGATGCGCCGCGCACTGCCCGACAATTCCGCGGGGTTGAGCCGAAAGGTCCGGGCAAGGGTCGCCCGCTGGTGGGGCAAGACGACGGCGTGGCCGGCCGGCACCCCCAAGCGGTCGCACAGCGCCCAGCGCCGCGGCCCCTCACCGCCGATGGCCCATGCCGCGCGATCGCTCACCGTCGCTCCACGCCCGCCTCGCCGGCGCCAGGCCGCCATGGTAGCTTGCCGCAGCCCCGCCGCGCACCCCGAGCCCTGGACCGCGGCAGGGCGACGACCAGCCAGCCCACCGCATCGAATCGCGCTCCGCCAAGGCCCATGTCGCCCGCCGACTACATCAATTCGATCGAGGCGTGCTTTCTGGCCCTGCGCGGTCGCGGCGTGCAGTGGGCCCCAGCCGACGCAGCGCTGGCGGGCCAGTGGCACGATCAGGGCGTGCCCATCGGGTTGGTCGTCCGCGTGGTCGGTGCGCGGGTGCGGGCGTGGCGGTTCCGGCACGGCGACGAAGCGCGCATGCCTCTGCATTTGGGCTGGTATGCGCCAGCGGTCGCCCAGGCCGTGCGGGTACTGGGGCCCACCGTGCCGCGTGCCGTCGCCGAACCCGCGGGCGCACCGCCGATGCTGGCCTGCGCCGAGCCTGGGCTATGCGTCGCAGAACTCTTGGACCCTTTGGAGGAATTCCTGCGGGGAACCGATCACCTTGGGCTCAAGCACGCCTATCGCCTGGCCTGGGATGTCCTGGATCGGGCGCTGCGGCGGCCGCACGACCGCGACGACCCCGGCGATCCAGACGACGATCTGGCCGACCTGCCGCCCTTTGAGGCCGCCGTGGCCAAAGCGGAGACGGTCTTGCGCAACGCGCTGGTGGCCGCTCTGCAAGACGCAGAGCGCGCGACCATGGAGATCGAGATCGCCCGGGAGCTTGCACCGCTGCGCGGCCGCCTCTCCAAGAAGGCCCTGGCGGTGCAGCGTGCGCAGCGCTGCAACGCGTGGCTGTCGCGGCATTTGGATGTGCGATGGCCGACGGTAGACGGCTGGGTGGATTTCGGCGCGATCGACCCGTAGGCGTGGCCACCGCCAACGCACGCTCAACCACATCGACCCCGCCCGGGCGTGGTGGTACCGTTGGCCCCCAATCCCCCGGGTGACCCGCCATGGCCCATCCCGCCCGCTCCAGTTCCCCGCGCATCGCCGCACCGCAGCCCGGCCTCGACCTGTCGACCGGGTGCGCGGCAGAGGACCAGGGCGATCGCTGCCGGTCGTGCGACGAGGGGCTTGTCATCGCCGCGGACGGCGACCACGCGCGCGCCACGGTGTGCAGCCATTTCGGCCAATGCCGGGTGTGCCGGGGCAGCGGCCGCCGGCCCAGCCGCGACGCCCAAGGCTACGAGGTCTTCGCGCCCTGTCCACTTGCCGGTCTGCGGCGCCGCCAGGTCCTGTTTGACGCGGCACGCCTGCCGGCCCAGTTCGCGCGCGCGACGTTTCGCTCGTTCGACCGCACCCGTCAGCCCGAGGCGTTGATGTTGGTGTCCGGGGCGTTCAGCCACCTGCGCGCACATGGCTTGGATCGCAAAGGGCACCTCAAACCGCAGTTGCGCGGCGTCGGCTTGAGCGGCCCGCCCGGCGTCGGCAAGACCCACCTGCTGGTCGCCCTGGCCCGCGAGTTGGTGCTCGACATGGGCCTGACGGTCCAATTCAGCGACTTTTCGCGCCTGCTCTGGGACCTCAAGGCCTGCTACTCCCGGGGCGACAGCGAGGCGCAAATCCTGGCGCCGCTCATCGGTGTCGACGTGCTCGTCATCGACGAACTGGGCAAGGGCCGCGCCAGCGACTGGGAACTGACGATCCTCGACAACCTCATCTGCGGCCGTTATGACCGCGGCGGGCTGACCTGCGTGGCCACCAATTTCCCCCTGGCCGAAACGGGCGTCGTCTCCCATGTCCAAGCCGAGAAGTTGACCCGCGATCCGACAGGTGCGGGGCTGGACACGCTCGCCTCCCGCGTCGGACCGCGCATCGCCTCGCGCCTCGACGCCATGTGCCAATGGCTGACCATGTCCGGCGCCGATGCCCGGCCCGGCACATGGTCCGCGCCGCTGGCCGCGCGCAAGACGGGACCGGTGGGAAGGCCGTGATCTGTCCCAAATGTGGCGTCGACCAACCCGACGCCGCCGAATGCCGCAGTTGCGGGGTCGTCGTCGCCAAGGTTCGGCGGACCGAGCCGCGCACGTCCCCGGTTCCGCCCGCAGCGATACCCGTCGTCCGGCCGACCGCCGAAAGTGGCCCGCCTGTGGCCCAGCAACCCCAGAGGCTTCGACGGCTGCACCTGGCCAGCGCCGATCGCGCCGTGTTGCACACCCAGTTGGCCCGCTTGCTCCAATCTGGCGTGGCCTGGCCTGAGGCGTTGGACCTGGCCGGCGACGTGCTGGGCGGGTCCGCGGCGGCGGCGGCGCGCACCTCGGCCCACACCCTGCGAGGTGGCGGCGGGCTCGGCGAGGCCTTGGCAGCCTCGGGACTTTTCGACGCCGTCGACCTGGCGCTGGTCGCCGCTGGCGACCGGACCGGCCGCTCGGTCCAGTGCCTGCAGCGCAGCGCTGAACGCCACGCCCGGACCGCCGAACTCTGGCACGGCCTGCGGGGCAGCTTGGGCTACCCGGTGTTCGTCGTGCTGTCGGCGTGCGTGCTGCTGCCTGCGCCGCAATTGTTCATCAGCGGCCTCGGGGGGTTCCTTCGCTCCGCCGGATTCAATCTTGCGGTTTTCGCAGGTCTGGCCGGTGCAGTCGTTCTCGCGGTGCGCCGCGCGCCGGGTTCGCCGTGGTTGGCGCGGGCCATGGCCGTCGCCGAACGCGTGCCGCTGATCGACCGCGCGATCGGCGCCCGGCGCTGTGCGCTGGTTTTCGAGGTCCTTGCCCACGGCCTGCACGCCGGCATCGCCCTGCCGGACGCGATGGGTCTTGCGGCGGCCGCGTCGGGCGATCCCGTCGGCGCGCGCTGGCCGGCCCTGGCCGTGGCTGGGGTGCAGAGCAGTTCACTTTCCGCGGCCATCGCGGCGGTGCCTGGCGTGACCCAGCGGGCGCGCGCGACCGTCGCAGCGGCAGAGCGCAGCGGTCACCTGCCCGAGACCTTTTCAGAACTCGCGGCAGAGGCGCGGACGGCGGTCGCGAACGACCTGCGGATTTTCACGCTGGTCCTGCGTGCGATGCTCGGCGCGGCGGTCGCGGTCGCCATCGGCTGGCAGGTGGTCAGTCAGGTGCGCGCCATGACCAGCGACCCATTCGCGCTCGTGCCGGGCGCCGAAGGCGATGAACTTCGCCGCGAAATCGACCGCAACATGCCGAGTTTGCGCAAGCCGGCGTCCCAGTGACATTGCCCAACGGCCAGGCCGGCGGTAGCATCGCCGCCCAGCATCACCGCGGTGCAAGGTACCATGCGCGTCGTCTTCTACAGCTTGGGTGCGCTCGTCGTCGGTCTGGTGCTGGGTTCGGCCGCCGGATGGGTGCAGATGCGCGGGCACCGGCCCCCCCAATCCCAGGGGCCAACCTTGCCTGGCGTCGAGGAGGCTCCGGTCTTCGAGGCCCAGACCGCGCTGTTTGCCGACATGGCCGCCGCGCACACGGCGGCGCAGGCGCAAGCGCACACACAGGCTGCCAAGGCGATGGGCACCCCCGCCGCCGCGACCCCTGCGCCGCCACAAGCCGCTGTGCCCGAGGCCACGGATGCCAACCCCGTCCTGGTCCTGCCGCACGGACCGGGCTTCTTTGCCGAACTGGACCTCGCCGCTGCCGGGGTGCCTGCAGTGACGATCTACGCTGGGTCGATGGCGCGCGACGGCCTTGCCAACCCGGCCCAGACCGCCAAGGCGGCCAAGATCGGCAGCCTGCGCGGTCCGCTCGCCAGGGTGGAATTGCTGCACATCGGCTTTCAGAAAGACGCGCTGCCCGCGGTTGTCCACGTCCGGACGCCCGAGGGCCTGGAGGGACTGGTCGTGGTGCGGCTGGCCAAGAAAGGTCAGCCGGAGACCGCGATCGCCATTCGGCCGCTGCCCGGAACCGCGGAACCCGCGGCGCCGTAGTCAATCCGTTCCCGCGACATCCTTGGCGCACCGAAAACCAAAGTGGTGGAACGGCTCGTTGCCGGGCGCGTGCGGCCGCCGCCACACCCCAGTCGCCATGTGGGCCGGCCAGTACCAACTGCCGCCGCGCACGATCTTCTCCGCGTGGCCCGGGCAGCGGTCCGCTCCTGCGCACGGGCCTTTGGGATCCTGTCCGGCACAGGCCGCGCCGCACTTGCCGTAGCTCGGGCTGTACCAGTCGGCGACCCATTCCCACGAGTTGCCGGACATGTCGAACAGCCCGTACGCGCCGGCCGGCCGGGTGGCCACCTCCAGCACGCGGCCTTTTTCGGGCTGCGAATGCAACTTCTTGACGCCGCACGATCGTCCGCTTTTGTCCATGATGACCGCGCGCTTGCAGGTCGCCGGTTCATCGCCCCACGGGTGCAAGGCACCGTCCGGGCCGCGCGCGGCCTTCTCCCACTCGGCCTCGGTGGGCAAGCGCTTGCCCGCGGCCTGGCAGTAGGCGCGGGCGTCGAACCAATTGACGCCGGTCATGGCCTGCTTGGGCCGGTTGAAATCGCTGTACTTCGGCCCTGCTTTGGGGCATTTGCCTTTGCGCTCGCAGGCTTTGTACTCGCCGAAGGTGACTTCGCGCAGGTCCATCCAATAGGTCTGCACCCAGACGGTGGCCTTGGGGCGCGCGTTTACGGGTTCGCCGTCGGTGCCGCGCACGAACGGGCCTCCGGCGATGCAGGCCATGCCTTCGGGGCCCGCGCCGCAGGGCAGAGCGGTCGGCGCGGCGTGCGCCTGTAGCGATGCAAGCGCGGACCAGGCGACCGCGAACTGGGCGATGGACCAGGTCATTTGGATTTGCCCGCCTTGGGCGGCGGTGGACCGGGAATCGTGAAGAACCCTTGGACCTTGGTCGGTTTGCGCGACCAGCAGATGGTCTTGGCGCTGGTCGTGCGCTTGAGCGCCATCCACGCCGCAAAGTCGCGGCCGTTCTGCACCATGTAGCGGTAGTGGCCGTCCGCGGTCTCGGTCGCCTTGCTCGGCACGCCCTGGGTGCGCAGCACGATCGATTTTTCGCCGTAGGGCAGATCGCGCAAGTTCTTGCGGGCCTGGGCCGTGTAGTCGAAGTAGGCTTCGGCGTTGGTGATGTAGAAGGCGCTGACCTCGCGGCCGAGCGCCTTGAGTGCGCCCTGGATGCCGGTCATGGTGGCCGCCCCGGTCAGGTCGCCGCGCCAGGCCCAGATGCGGTCCTTGAGCGCGAGGTCGCGCACGTGGGCGTACTGGTCCGCGTCCGTGAACGCCATCGGCACCTTCTGGGCCTTGTAGTCCTTGCGCAGCGTCACCAACCGGTCCCAGATGACGTGCCGCGCCAGCTTGAGTGCCGCCTGTGCGCGCCTGCGGGCCGCCGCGTCGGGCATCGCCGCCACCAGTTCCGCGAACTTGGGCGCGCCTTTGGCCGACCACAACTGTACGAAGGCGTCGGCGGTCTCGGCGTGGCGCAGCGCCAAGATGTACAAGGTGTGGACGTCGGCCACCACCTGATCGAAATCGACCAGCAGCACCAACTCCGCCTTCATCCAACCGGCCATCAAGTAGTTGGGGTCGGTCCCGACGCCGAGCAGCACGCCGCCCAGGTCCTTGAGGTGCCCGTAGGCGACAAAGTGGGCCGACTCGTCCGAGCGCACGAAGTGGGCGTCGGCGGCCAGGGCCTTGGGCGGCGGATCGGTGCCGACCTTGGCGAGCGCGGCGCGCCAGGCGTCGGGCAGCGGCGACAACTGCGCAGCGGCCGGTCGGGCGATCGCCAGCGCGACCGTCGCAAGGCCTGTGGCGAGGAGAATCGCGATTTGTCTTCCAAAGTTCATTGGTTATAAGCCCCTGTCCACAGGCGGGTCCGCGCGCGGTTTCTGCTCTGTCGCGACCGCCCGCGCCGGCAGGGCCGCGAGGATAGGCCACTTTTGGTCGCGGTCAACCATCGGCTCGCGGGCGGGAAAACCCAAAACCGTTGACAGACTGGCAGACCGCCCGCACGATCGCGCCCCCGACGCCGCCGAAGCACACCGCGCGGTCGCGCGTTCGCACGCCAGTGCCCGACGAGCAGCGAGTTTCCGTGTCCGACAACGCCTCGACCACCGCTTCGACCTCGATTACCGGCCAGTTTGCCGTCGCGCGCGCCCATGCGGTCGGCCGCATCGGTCTTTGGACTGGCGTTGGCCTGGTGGTCGCCAACATGGTCGGCTCAGGCGTGCTGACGACCGCCGGCTACATGGCCGATTCGCTTGGCCCGCTATGGATCCTGGCGGCGTGGGCGATCGGCGGCGTGGTGGCGCTGGCCGGCGCGGCCGTGTACGCGCAACTCGCCCACGTCATGCCCGAGTCGGGTGGCGAGTACCGCTACCTGTCGCGGCTGATCCACCCGTATGCCGGCTACGTCGCCGGTTGGACGTCGCTGCTGGTCGGATTCTCGGCTCCAGTCGCGATGGCGGCCATGGCGGCCGGCGCCTACCTCTCGGTGCTGCTCGGCGTCGATGCGACCTTGAGCGCCATCGCGGTGGTCGTTGTCATCACGGCGCTGCACGGTCTGCACCTGCGCACCTCGTCCACGGCCCAAGACGCGCTGGTGGCGGTCAAGATCGTGCTGCTGATCTCGTTCATCGCCGTGGGACTGTGGACGGGCAGCAACCAGATGCCAGCGTGGACGGCGCAGCAGCCAACCGGGCTCGCCGGCACGCTCGGCAGTTTCTTCAACTCCCTGGTCTACATCGGCTTTTGCTACAGCGGTTGGAACGCCGTGACCTACGTCGCCGCCGAGTTCAAGCACCCGCGCCGCGACGTGTGGCGGGCGATGTGGATCGGCACCGTCGTCGTCATCGCCGTCTATCTGGCGGTCAATTGGGTGTTCGTCGCCAACCTGACCCCCGCTGACCTGGCGCGCATCAAGACCGAGGACGAAAAGCTCACGCTCGGCCACCTTGTGCTCCACAACCTCGTCGGGCCCAACGGCGCGGCGGCGATGAGCTCGGTGGTGCTGGTGGCACTGGTTTCGTCGCTGTCGGCGATGACGCTGGTGGGTCCGCGGGTGTATGCCGCGATGGCGCGCGACGGCTACCTGCCGCGGTTTTTCGCCGGCCGCGACGATGCTGCGCCGTTGGCCTCGGTCGTCCTGCAGTCGGGTGTGGCGATCGTGCTGGTGCTGACCCAAAACTTCAGCGTGTTACTCAACAACGCAGGGTCGGTGCTGACTCTGACGAGCATGGCCGCGGTGGTGGCGCTGCTGGTTCGCCGCAACGCGCTGCTGTCGGTGGGCGTCAAGGTGGCCGCCGGCATCTACATCGTGTTTTCGAGTTGGGCGCTGCTGTTTTCCGTGCGCGAAACCCCGAGCACGCTGCTGTGGGCCGCGGCGATCCTGGCGCTGGCGGCGGGTGGCTACAAGCTGGCGCGGCGCACTGCAGCGGCGGGGATGGCTGAGGCGGTTCCGGTGGGGGCTGAAGGGGCTTCGCGCGGCATTTGAAGCGCGAACTGGTGCGCTGCCTCAATGTTCCAATCGATGGACTCTGGACGGCCTGGTCCCTCCTCAACGTCTTGGCGCCCCTTGTCCACAGCGCGGCACATGGGAGGCCGAGATTGCGCGGCAGCAGCCGCGCGCATTGACCCCATCACTGCAAAACTGCACACTACCGCGCCCCGCGCCCCCCGCGCCGTCGTCGCCCCATGAGCCCGAGGAAATCCACCAAGTCCCCGCCGCCCGCGACCGAACCGCCCGCGACCGCTGTCGCGGCGACGGCCCCGGCTGAGGCGCACGCAGCGGCCGACCCGGCACCCGTGGAAACGCGCGTCGTCGTTCAAGCGGAGACGCCCGCGCAAGCGCAAGCGATACTGCAATCGATCCGCGATGCCCAGCCCGCCGCCGCTGCCGAACCCGGGCCCGAGCTCAGCGTCGTCATCCCGTGCTACAACGAGGAAGCGATCCTGTGGGCCTCGGTGACCGAGCTGCACGCCGGCCTGCTGGCCATGGGTCGGCCCTTTGAGATCATCGTCAGCGAGAACGGCAGCAAGGACGACACCCGCGCCATCGCCGACAAGCTGAGCCGCGCCTTTCCAGAGGTGCGCGCCATCACCTCGGACGAGCCCAACTACGGCAAGGCGCTGCGCAGGGGCATTGAAGCCGCGCGCGGCACCTATGTGCTTTGCGAGGAAATCGACTTGTGCGACCTTGCCTTTCACCGCAGGGCGCTGGAAATCCTCGACGCCGGCCGCGCCGACATGGTGGTCGGGTCCAAGGCCCACCCCGAGGCCAAAGACGAGCGGCCGATGACGCGGCGCGCTGCGACCATGGTCATCAACGGCATGCTGCGCGTGCTGCTCGGCTTTCGCGGCACCGACACCCATGGGCTCAAGGCCTTTCGCCGCGACGCGCTGCAATTCACGGTCAGCAAGTGCGTGGTGGACCGCGACCTGTTCGCCAGCGAGTTGGTCATCCGCGCCCAGCGCCATGACGTACGGGTCACCGAGATCCCGATCATCATCCACGAGAAGCGACCTCCGAGCATCCACCTTTTCAAGCGCGTGCCCAACGTCTTGAAAAACCTGGCGCGGCTGGTCTACGTCATTCGCATCGCCAACCGCTGAACCGGCAGCCATGGCCGAACCCGCGCTGCGCGCCGCCGTCAACGTCGACATCGACGGTCTGTACTTGTACGACCGCATCCACGGCCACGCCGGCGGGGCGGGCAACGCCGCCGGTTTCGATGCCGTTGCGCACGATCCGCGGGCCTGGACCCGGGGCGTGCCGCGCTTCCTGGACCTGTTTGCGCGGGCGGGCGTGCACGGCAGCTTTTTCGCGGTCGCCCAAGACCTCGATCACCCGGATGTGCGGGCGGTGTTGCGCGACGTCGTCGCCGCGGGCCATGAGATCGGCTCGCATTCGCTGACGCACCCCTACGATCTGTCGCGGTTGCCGCCCGCTGACCAGCGCGAAGAACTGCACCAGGCGCGCGCCCGCCTTCAGGACGCCACTGGCCAGGGCATCGCTGGCTTTCGCGCACCTGGCTATGTGCTGTCTGCGACGCTGTTGGCGACCATCGCCGAGGTGGGCCACACCTGGGATTCGTCGCGCTTTCCGTGCCCGCCGTACCAACTTGCCAAAGCGGCAGCGATCGGACTGTACCGCGCCACCGGGCGGCCTTCGGGGTCGATTCCAGAGCAGCCCGGCGTGTGGGTGGGCCGGCGGACGCCCTACCGCGAGTCGTTGCAGGACGGGCGCTCGCTGGTGGAACTGCCGATCGGCGTGCTGCCCGGTGTGCGCTGGCCGGTCATCGGCACAGCGGTCATCGTCGCGGGCGAACTCGGCCGGCTCGCGCTGCAGCCGATCCTCGACCGCACCGACTGGATCAACTTCGAGCTGCACGCCATCGACCTGCTCGACCACGCTGGCGACGAGCTGCCCGACCGTCTGCTGGCCCAGCCCGACCAGCGGGTGCCGCTGCGCAACAAGTGGAAAGTGCTGCTGCGCATGCTGGAGCGGTTGGCCGCAACCCACAACGTGCGCACCCTCGGCGGCTGGGCCGAGACCGAGTAGCGCGCGGGTCAGACCGCACGGTCCACCGACGGCCACCTCGGCGCGCAGGGCTGCTACGACAATTGCCGGGGCGGCGGAACTTGCCAGGTTTTGTGCAGTTTTCAGTGTGCCAGCAAGGCCGGCGGCACATGCACCAGTTGCCTGATGGACGGCATCATCGGCTGTGCCGCGCAAAACGGCTGCCCAGGTCAGAGCCAGACCGACATCGACTGCATCTACGCTTGCTCCAAAGATCCCGCAGGATTGCAGGCGTGCGCCCGGAAGAATGGCATGGCTGGCATCGGAGCGCTTGACGGCTGCGCTTCGCCGCTGTGGAGTCCTGGCGCCATGTGCCACGCCGAAGGCGCTGGCTGCGGGATCAAGCTGTAGCGGAGCTGCGTACCCTCGCGGTCAATCCCCGTAGGGCCAGGGATCCGGCGGCAGCACCACCGGCGTCTTGACCGTGCTCTGCGCCTGCAGGTTCTTGAGGATGCCCGCGTAGAGCTTGACGTACTTCAGGTCGTCTTCGATATCCGGGTCTTTGTTCTTGGCAGCCCACGCCGCCGCGGGTTTCTCGATCGCCTCCAGCACGCCCAGCGCCGCCCCAGGGTCAGCGTCCCACGCAAACTGAGTCGCCATCTCGAACGCGGCGAAAAGGTTGAGCATCACGAAGCCTTTCTCGACTGTCGGCGCCGAGAAGAATCCCTCGGCCGGCACCTGGCCGGGCTTGTGCGGCGTGTCGAGCTTGGCGTCCGCGCTCTTGGTCGAGCCCGACTTGGGCGCCACGTAGGCCAGGCCGAGCTTGCCGACGCCGGTTTCGCTGATGCCCTTGAGCGGCACCAACTCCAAGATGATGGCGCCGCCGCCGCCGCGCCGACCGGCGGTAATCGGCGCTTTGCTGTCGGTGCGCTTGGCCAGGTACAGCGCCGGGATCTCGATGATCCCGCCGTTCGGTCCGCCCTGCCAGCCGTGGGTGCCGTACACCGCGCGCACCACATAGCCGGCGCCCGGCGCGAACGTCAGCTTGACGTCCAGGGCCAGCGGCAGAAACGCGGTCTTGACCTCCTCTTGGAACACCTCGCCCGCGCCCTTGGGCTGGTCGATGAAGTAGAAGTTGCCGCCGCCGGCCTCGGCCACGTCGCGCATCGCCGCCATGTCGAACTCGGTGCCGAGCCCGATGGTCGTGATGCCGATGCCCTTTTTGGCCCACGCCCGCGCCAGCGCCGCGAGCTTGCCGGGCTGCTGCATACCGGCCGTGGCCACGCCGTCGCTCAGGTACACGATGCGCGCCGACCGGCCCGGTTGTTGGTGCTTTGCCGCGACCTGGAAGCCGGTGAACAACCCGTCGTAGAGGTTGGTCTGGGCGTCCGCCTGCAAGTTGGCGAACGCCTGGGCCAGCAGCATCTTCTCCGTCGCGGGAGCGCCCGACACCACGACCTTGGCCGAAGACGAAAACGTCACCAGCGACACCTTGTCGGTCGGCTCCAGCGAATCCAGCATGCGCTTGAGGCCCTCTTTGACGTAGGTCATCGGCTCGCCCTGCATCGAGCCACTGATGTCGATGACCAGCACCAGGTCGAGCGGCGGCCGCGGCAGCGTGTCGGGGTCGAGCGGCGTGTTGAGCCCAATCTGCACCAGCGTGCAGTTGGCGCCGTTGATCATGTTGTTCATGGTGCCGACCAGGCCGTGCATGCACAGATCGCCGCCGCATGTGGCCTTGGGGTAGTCCAGCTTGTGCTCGGCGAAGAAGCCGAGGTCGTCGAGCACGCCGGGCGCGGGCGTCTTGCCCTGTTCGATGATCTTGCGGAAGGCCCCGAAATCTTGGGCGCCAGCCTGGGTGACGCCGTGGCTGCCCTTGGCGGCGTTGGCCGCGCCGCTACTGCCCGTAGTGCTGGCTTCATTGGCGCTGCCAAAGCCACCCCCGCCGGCCCCGGCATCTTCCGACCCACACCCGATCGCAACCAAGCACGCCAGAGCAACTGCCGAAACGCATCGCAAATTCATGGCGAAACCTCCACCAGGGCCGACTCGACCAGCGGCCCGATTTCGTGGCCTTGCGGCACCGTTTGACACGCCGGGTCCAAGGTCACCCGGTACTGCGCCCGCACCACGTGCAGGGTGCGGCCTTTGCCGACCAGCGCGGATTGTCCTGATTTCAGCGTGTTGCCGTCCATGCCGGCGATGCCCGACACCTTGACCTGCGCGCGCAGCCCGGCCCCGCCGCACTTGTCGAACTGGGCGCCGCAGCCGCCGATGGCTTCGACTTCGGCTTTGCCGGCGCCGATGTAGATGACGTTGCCGCTGATGCCGCCCGACACGGCGACCTTGCCGTTGGAGACCTGCACGCCCGCCATGGGGTTGAAGCTGTGGTCGAGCTTGGCCTCGTTGACCGTGACCACGTCGTCGACCGTGAACGGCATGGCGGCCGGCGGCAGGCACAGGTACCACGAGGTCGTCGCGGTGGACCCCGTGACCGCCGACGCCAGTTGCAAGGCGTTGCAGCCGTCGGGCGCGGCCTCCAACGACAGGATTTTCCACGGCTTGCCCAGATCCGGCATCGGCTGGGACCAGGCCACGCCGCCGCCGTCGTTGAGCACCTCGCAGCCCGGCGGAGGCGCAGCGTCGAACGAGGTCGGGGCTTTGGCCAACACCTTGTGCGCGGCGAACGAGTGCTTGCCCTTGGCGTCCATTTGCAGTCGCAAGACCCGGGCACTGTCGCTGGCCGGACCTACCTGCTGGCCGACGTTGCCGGCGATGAACTGTGCGGGAAACTCGGTATTATCCCAGAGCAAAAGCGTCATCGGCATCGTATTGCCGTCCACCAACCACAGGCTGCAGCCGGTCGCGGGCGCCACGCTGTCGGTGAAATTGACGTTGGCGCCCGGCGGCACCTCCCACAGCGCGGCCTGGCCGAAAAGCCGCCGCGAAAGCCAGGCGCTCGGGTTGTTCTTGACCATCGCGCAGTCGACCAACACGCCCTTGCGCAGCGGCCGGATGCGCAGTTGGACGGCCTTGCTCCCCGGGTTGCCGATCGCCAGCGCGGCGTTGAACGACGCAAAGCTCGTCACCGGCGGCACGCGAATGTTCGGTGGGGGTTGCCCTTCGGTCGCGACGAGCGCAGGCCACGCCGCCACCAGACCGGCAACACGCCAGCGCACAGGGTAGGCCGGCAGGGCAGCCGCCCGCCGCGGCAGGTGCAGCCACCACGACAACGCCAGCGCCGGCAGCGTCCACAAGTCCGGGGCGTCCACCACGCCATGCCACGGCACGCCGACCGCGGCGAACCCGCGCGACCACGCCCCGGCGAACCCGTCCGACAGGTTGATGGCGGCAAACCACACGCCGACCAAGGCGTGGGCCAGACCCACACCTTGCGTGCCGCGCAGTCGGAGCAACAAGGCCACCGCCGCCGGCGTCACCACCAAACCTGCGATGTCGCTGAGCTTGCCTGTGACCGCGCCGGGCAAGACGCCGCCGGACTTCCACACGTGGTCGTTGAGCACGAGGACGGCTAACGCCAACCACCACCAAGGGCTGCGCACCGCGCTCTGGGCGCACGGTTCAGTCTGGACGGCTGGCTCGATGGGGATGGCAGTTTGCATGCTGCAGCTCCAGGATTGAAATTTCTCTTTCGCGCTCGCGATGTTGCGCGATTCCGGCCCCGCGATCGCCGCAAGCCTAACAACTGCCGCGCCCGGGCGCAAAGCCTCGCGCGCCCGCTGGCACGGCTGCCACCCCGAGCGCGACGACTGTGCCGCAGCGGCGGCCGCACGCCCTCGACAAATTGCGGCCGCATGCGGACTTGTCGCTTGGTCTGCTGCGGTCTACCATCGGCATGCGGCGCAGGGGAGGGCCGCGCGCGTGCCCAAGCGCTCTGACATGATCCAGATGGCGCGGTTCGCGTCGCTGCAAAAGCGCACGTTCGCGATCCTGGTCGCCACGACCATCGGGCTCATCGTCGCCCTTGGTCTGCCGCTGCGCCTGGTGTTGCTCGACAGCTTCCTGCAGTTGGAGGACCGCGCGGCCCGCGGACACCTGGATCGCGCCAACGCCGCCATCGCCAACCAACTCGACGTGTTGTGGACGGTCACCCGCGACTATGCCAATTGGGACGACACCTACGCCTATCTGGGCGGCGAGCGGACCGACTACGCCGACGTCAACTTCATCAACCAGACCTATGACTTCAACAAGTTGAGCCTGGTCGCGCTGTACGACGAGGCGGGCGCCGTGCATTGGTCCAAAGCCTACGACCTGCGCGCCAAGCGCGAGCTTGCAACGCCGGCAGCTTTTCGCCAACCGCGCATTGTCTCCGCCTTGCAGGCCAGGGACGCGGGCGCCCGGCGCGTACAAGGCCTGGTGCCGACCGATCAGGGGCCGATGCTGGTCGCTGCGTGCCCCATCCATACCAGCGCGGGCGCCGGGCCGCGGCGCGGCACCCTGGTCCTCGGACAGATGCTCGACCCCATCCTGGTCAGTGAGTTCGCGCGCAACCTCAAACTCGACATGGCGGTCCTGCGCCACAGCTCCCGGTCTGGCCAGGGCGCCAAGGTCGCTGATGCCGAAGCCGGAATCCACCTGCTCAACGAGCACACGCTGGCGGGCTACGCGCGCATCGACGACCTGATCGGCGATCCCTATCTGGTGCTGCGCGTGGTCATGCAGCGCGACGTGTTTGAGAGCGGCGCAGAGGCCATGCAGTTGATCCTGCTCAGCGTGTTGCTGGCGGGGCTGATGTTCGGCGTCGTGGTCCACCTGGCGCTCAAGCGGTTGGTGGTGCAGCCGGTGACCGAACTGGGTGAGCGCGTGCGCAAGGTCGCAGAACGCAAGGATCACTCGCTGCGCCTCGACGTACAGGGCGACGACGAAATCGCCCGGCTCGGCCACGACATCAACGGGATGCTCGATGCCTTGCAGGGCCTGCACCGCCAACTCGAAACGGAACGACAGCGCGCCGAACGCCTGCTGCTCAACATCATGCCGCGTTCGGTGGCCGACCGCCTCAAGGCCGGAGAGGAGATCGCCGACAGCTATCGCGAGGCCAGCGTGCTTTTCGCCGATCTGGTCGGCTTTACGTCGCTGGCGTCGCACGTCCCGCCCAACGAGCTTTTGCCCATGCTCGACGGCATCTTCTCGGCGTTCGACGAATTGGCCGACCAGCATGGCCTGGAGAAAATCAAGACCATCGGCGACGCCTACATGGTGGTGGCCGGCGTGCCCGAACCGGTGCCCGACCATGCGCAGGTGCTGGCCGCGATGGGCTTGGACATGGTGCGCGCGATCGAAGTCGAAGCCGAGCGGCGGGGTGTGAACCTGCAAGTGCGCGTCGGCATTCACACCGGACCCGTCGTGGCGGGCGTCATCGGCAAGCGCAAGTTCAGCTACGACCTGTGGGGCGACACCGTCAACGTGGCGAGCCGCATGGAGAGTTCGGGCGTGCCCGGCCGCGTGCAGGTCAGCGAGGCCACGGTGGCCAAGCTCGGCGCCCACTTCGTCCTCGAAGAGCGCGGCCCGGTGGCGGTCAAGGGCAAAGGCGAGATGCGCGCGTGGCTGCTGGTGCGCGAAGCCGAAGTGCCCTCGACGGCTTGACCTGTGCGCTCCGCGGCATGGCGCACGCGCGGAAAAGCGATTGACCCTGCCGCCGCAATTCCTTACAATGCTGCGTCCCCGGCACGCCCGCACAGTTCCGCGTGTCGGAAAGCCATGTGAATTCACTGGCGTTTTCGCCAGAGGGTCGCGGTGAGGGTCGCCGTGGCCCCGGCATGGGCTGCTTTCCGTATTCGCCAACATGATCGCTGGCACGGGTGCCAGGCGGTCGGCCATCGCCCCGTCGGGCTGGAGTTCTACCATGCGTTCCAATCCCCTCCTGCGCATTGCGCTGATCGCGGCCGCTGCGACGGCGCTCGGCGCTTGCTCCAACGCCAGCGATCCCGGCGCGTCCGGTGCTGGCGCCGGCGTCACCCAGGACACCGTCACTGGCTTTGACGGCACTGTCACCGGCAAGGACGGCACCACCGGTGGCACCGACGCCACCACGGGCGGCGACGCAAGCGGCGCTACCGACGCGGCCGGCGGCACCGACTCCAGCGGCAGCACCGACCAGGACACGGCGACCGGCACGGACACCGGCGGCAGCACCGACCAGGACACTGTGACGACGGACACGGGCGCCACCGACCAGGACACCGTCACCGCCGACACCGGCAGCACCGACCAGGACACCGCGGTCGGCGGTTGCAAGGCGGACAAGGACTGCCCGGCCTCGACGGTCGCGTGCAAGACCGCAGTGTGCGACGCCGCGACCGGCGTGTGCGGCACCAAGGACCAGGCCGACGGCACCGACTGCGACGACGCCAATGGCTGCACCGTGGGCGACAAGTGCGGCGCGGGCCTGTGCGTGGCCGGATCGGCCAAAGACTGCGACGACAAGAACGAGTGCACGACCGACAGCTGCGACCCCGCGGCTGGCTGCAAGCACGACAACAACACCCAACAGTGCAGCGACGGCAGCGAGTGCACCACCGCCGACGCCTGCAAGGACGGCAAGTGCGAACCCGGCTCGGCCAAGGTGTGCGACGACGGCAACCCCTGCACCGACGACACCTGCGACGCCAAGGACGGCTGCAAGACCGCGAACAACACGGCGAACTGCGACGATGGCAACGCCTGCACCACCGGCGAGAAGTGCGCCGACGGCCAGTGCGCTGGCGGCACCGCCGTCAAATGCGACGACAAGAGCCCCTGCACCACCGACTCGTGCGACCTCAAGGCCGGCTGCAAGAACGACGCTGCCCCCGACGGCACGTCGTGCGACGACGGCGACGCCTGCAGCGCTACCGACGTGTGCACGGGCGGCAAGTGCAGCGGCACCGTGGTGAACTGCGACGACAAGAACCCCTGCACCAAGGACACCTGCGACAAGGTCGCCGGCGGCTGCGCCAACACCAACGACGACGCCGCAACCTGCGACGACGGCAACAGTTGCACCACCGGCGACAAGTGCTCGGCGGGCAAGTGCGGCGGCACCGGCAAAGACTGCAACGACAACAACCCCTGCACCGACGACAGCTGCAAGGACAACGTCTGCACCAACGCCAACAACGCGGCGGCCTGCGACGACGGCGACAAGTGCACGCAAGGCGACACCTGCGACGCCGGCAAATGCGCCAAGAGCACCGCGGTCGTGTGCGACGACAAGAACCCGTGCACCGACGACGCCTGTGACAAGGCCTCGGGCGCGTGCGCCTCGACCAACAACACCAAGGCATGCGACGACGGCAGCGCCTGCTCGACCGGCGACGTGTGCAAGGACGGTAGCTGCGCTGGCGCCGACAAGGTGTGCGACGACAAGAACCCGTGCACGACCGACTCGTGCGACAAGGCCACCGGGGCATGCAAGGCCGCCGCCTCCAGCGATGGCGCCACCTGCGACGATGGCACGGTGTGCACGCAGAACGACGCGTGCACCGCCGGCAAGTGCACAGGCGCGGCCGTCAAGTGCGACGACGGCAACCCCTGCACCGACGACAGTTGCGACGCCAAGGACGGCTGCAAGGCCGCGGCCAACACCGCCGCCTGCGAGGACGGCAACGCCTGCACCAAGGGTGACAAATGTGCGGCCGGCAAGTGCGCCCCGGGTGCCGCCGATCTGTGCAACGACAACAACGCCTGCACCAAGGACAGCTGCGACAAGGTCAAGGGCTGTGTGAACGCCAACACGACCGACAAGTGCGACGACAAGGACGCGTGCACGGACGCCGACGTCTGCGCGGCCGGCCTGTGCGGCGGCACCGCCAAGAAGTGCGACGACAGCAACCCGTGCACGACCGATAGCTGCGACAAGGCGAAGGGCTGCGTGTTCACCAACAACACCGCGCTGTGCAACGACGGCAGCGTGTGCACGGGCAGCGACGCCTGCCTGAACGGCAAGTGCACGGGTTCGGCACCCATCAAGTGCGACGACAACAACATTTGCACGACCGACAGTTGCGACCCCAAGCTCGGTTGCCAGTTCAAGGCCGCGGCAGATGGCGGCAAGTGCGACGACGGTAATGGCTGCACGGTCAACGACGCCTGCAAGACCGGCAAGTGCCTGGGCGTCGGCAAATCGTGCGACGACAACAACGTCTGCACGACCGATTCGTGCGCCGCCGACAAGTGCACCAACACCAACAACAAGAGCCCGTGCAACGATGGGTCGGTGTGCACGCTGTCCGACGCTTGCGACGGCGCTGGCAAGTGCGTCGGTTCCATGCCGCTCAAGTGCGACGACCTGAACCCCTGCACCGACGACAAGTGCGACCTCGCCAAGGGCTGCACGGCGACCAACAACACGGTGGCGTGCAATGACGGCCTTTTCTGCACCGACAAGGATGCGTGCAAGGACGGCAAGTGCAGCAACAGCGTGCCCAAGTGCAACGACGGCAACATCTGCACCACCGACACCTGCGACGAGGCCACCGACAAGTGTGCCGCCGCCAACAACACCGCGGATTGTGACGACCTCGACAAGTGCACGCCCGGCGACAAGTGTGCGATCGGCAAGTGCGTGCCCGGCAAGGCCATCGACTGCGACGACGGCAATGCGTGCACGCTCGACACCTGCGACAAAGTGACCGGCACGTGCAAGTACACGCTGACCACCGACGCGACCGTATGCGCGAGTCTGAGCGTGCCGCGTTTCTGGCCGATCGACAACGGCGACGCCCTGTGGACCGGCAAGTCGAACAGCCTGTCGGTCAAGTGGCTGGCCGATGCCACGCCGGCGGCGCCTGGCAAGCTGACTGGCTTGGGCTCGCTCAACCTCAACAACGGCACGGACTACGCCGACGCTGTCGTGGGCCAAATCAAGGCCACCTCGACCGGCAAGTTCTTCGTCGATGCCACCAAGGCGACCGGCACGTTCATGACGTTCGTGTTCCACAGCTGGAACGGTGTCGAAGACAGCGCGACGTTTGACAACCGCTACGTCGAGTTCTCGGTCGACGGCTTCCAGACCATCGCCCAGACCGCCAAGCTCGACAACAGCAAGGCCAAGACTGCGTGGCAGCTGGAGACGGTCGACCTCAAGGCCCTGGTCGGCAAGAAGTTCCAAGTGCGCTTCCGCTTCGACAGCGTGGACGGCGTCAACAACGCCGGCAAGGGCTGGTTCGTGGACGACATCAACATCTACCTCGGGCCAGTGGTCAACTGGGTCGCAGGCGGCGGATACGACGAAGGGTTCGACAGCAACGTCAACGGCTGGCAGTTCTCGGCCGCCGTCGCCGGATCGCAATGGGCCATCGACACCACGCCGGCCATCCCGATGGCGTCTCCGAGCACGCTGACGGCCAGCACGCTGAACTTCAACAACGGCGTCGACTACAAGGGAACGGTCAAGGGATGGGCACTGTCGCCTGTCGTCAACATGGAGGCGGTCACCACCGGCGCTGCCACCTTGGTGTGGAAGGAATGGGTCAGCGTCGAGACCAGCGACAGCTTCGATCTGCGCACGGTGCAAGTCTCCGGCGACGCGTTCGTGACGCTGCCCATCAACACCACCTACAAGAACCCGGCGTCGATCATGGGCGGCTGGCGTTGGAACTGGGTCGATCTGTCCGGCCTCAAGGGCAAGAAATTCCGCGTCGCGTTCGCGTTCGACTCCAAGGACGACGTCAACAACACCGGAAAGGGCTGGGCCGTCGACGAGCTGAACCTGAGCACGCTGCAGGCCCCCTCTTTCGCCGACATGGTGCTGTGCGCCAATGCGGCTGCCTGGACGCTGGCCAATGGCGCGGGCCCTGGCTGGGCCGTCGACGCCAACGGTGGCGTCAAAGCCTACAGCGCGGACTGCTCGCTCAATTTCAACAACGCCAAGGCCAACGCGGCGGGCAAGTTCGACTTCGCCTGCGCGGCCAACGCCACCAAGGCGACCGGCAAGGCGACCAGCCCGCAGTTCACCGTGCAGGCGCCGCCGGCTGGTCAAAAGCCGTGGCTGCTTTTCCAAGCGCACGCCGACATCGAGAGCCTGATCGGCTTTGACACGGTCAACGTCATCATCAACGACATCGCGGCCAAGTCCTCCAAGACCTTCCCGCTGGCCAAGGCCAACTTCCTCAACAAGTGGGCGCCCACCAAGGTTGACCTGTCGGCGTACGCCGGCAAGGCCATCACGGTGACCTTCGAGTTCGACTCGGGGGACTGCCAGAACAACACCGGGGCCGGTGTGTTCATCGACAACGTGATGGTGCGCGCGGCTCCGTAGCGCGTAGACCTGACCAACCGCGGCGAGCGCCGCCCTGGTTCCTTTGCGGGACTGGGGCGGCGTTCGTCGTTTTTGCGCCATCGCAGCACCTCCGTTCAGCGACGATGCAAAACAGATCGACCATCTATGAAACACATCGTGCATGGAGGGGGGGATTGTTCATGGCCCTAAAATGACTCAACTTCCGCGACCGCCAGGACTGGCACGACCCTTGCACCCGACGCGATCGGCGGCACGACGCCGCCCACAACCGGCGAGGTAGGGGATGAAGCGGTTCAAGGGATGCGAATCCGTGCACTGGATGGCGGCGGCGACGCTCGCCTGCGCGGGCTGCGTGGCGGCCGTCCAAGAAGAGTTCCAGCGGCAAGGCGACACCGCGGGCGACCACGGACCCGTTCTGGTCGCGGGACAAGGACGGCCCCAACGGGCAGAGCGGGTCGTCGTCGCGGCGACCGAGGGGCCATCCGCGCATGCAGACGGCTCCGCTGGGGCGGTCGTGGACGACGACGCGACGCAGTACGCGACTTGGGCCATCGTCTGGCACACAGAAGGCGGCCGCGCGGTCGAGTCCGCCTGGCAAGAGGCGCCAGACGCCATCCGCGAATTCACCTCGACCTTGGCTGGCCAAGCCGCTGGGGCGGGCGCAGAGCTCTTGCGCAGCCTGCAGAACGCCGCGCACCCGCAGGTCGACGACCAACTGCGCTGGTTGCCGGTGGCCGAAGGCATGGTGTTCGCCGAGGCCCTGGACGGCAATGCGCTCGAGTCAGCCGCGACGGGCGCCCTGCGTTGGGTGCGCCGCGCGCGGCCGACCCGCGACGGCTACTTCGCATTCGACGCATGGCATGCCGTGAGCCGCCGTGTGGATCCAAACCTCGTGCCCGGCGAGTTGCGCGATCTGCTGGATCATCCCGTGGTTCCTGCAGTCGGTGCCCCGAAGGACTGCGCCGCCACCGTGCGCGGACTGCGGGTGTTGGCGTGGCTGCACCCCTACAGCGACCAGGACCCGAGCGCCGATCAGACCCAGCCGCAACGCTGGGCGGACTACGTGTGGTCGCACGGGGAGCGGCGCGTGGTGCTCGACCTGGCGACCGGGCCAAGCTGCAAGGTCCGGACGGTCGCGGCATGGCGCAGTGCGCGCTTGGCGGCCGCGCGGACCTTCGCGCCCGTGACCCTGTCCGAAAACCTGCAGCGCAAATGGCTGGCGCGGCTGCTGCCTTCGCTGCGCGGCCTGCCGAGCTGGCGCGACCAACAATCGGCCTATTCGGCCTATGCGGCGCAGTGCGCGACCCCAACCGTGGCGGGCCGCACACCCTGCCGGCCGGCGGACCTCGCGCCCGAGTGGTTCGCATTCGCAGCGCAATCGACCGCGGACGGCCTGGGCGAGCTTGGCGATCGCCTGAATCTGACCGTCCTGCGCGACGGCGGCGACCTGTGGATCCGCATCGAGCTGCGCACCGAAACCGAACCGTGCGGCGGCGACCTGGAGTACTTCGGCTGGCACCAAAGCCTCTGGCACGCCGTAGGTGAGGTCGGCAAGCCGGCCAAGGCCCGGCTGATCCGAGGACTCGACGGCCAGGACGGCGGCACGGCCGACATCGATGGCGATCGTGTGCCCGACGTGCTGCCGCAAGTCCATCCACCGCAAGAAGAAGTTTGCCCCTGCTGACGTGACGGTCGATGCGCGGCCGGAATCGGTCCGCTCGCGCCCGTCCCCGCCGGGAATGCCCGACCGGCCCTGCGCCGTTGTTGCATTCCGCCGGGCTTTGCAGCAAGGTTGCGGCGCGGAGCGGCCCCCCACCAGTCCGCGGAGTCCTATGAAATCCAACTGGGTTTTTGCTCTCGGCCTGATGGCGGTGTTGGCGTTGGCGGCTGGCGCCCTGTGGTGGACGCGCCAACAGTTGCCGACAACGCCGCGCGGCCCAGGCCCGGAGCAAGCGATGGCTGACGCGGTGGTCCTGCCCGCCGAGGCCAGCGTTGTCGCACTTCCCCAGGGCTGGACGGCAATCCAGGCGGCGCCGGCCGCGACCATGTCGGCCGAGGAGTACGTCCTCGGCGGGCCGCTGGCAGAATTCCACCTCAAGGCCAAGGAAGAAGTGCCCAAGCTGTGGGGCTGGGCCATCGAAACCCACGGCGGTTCCAAGGCCTTGGCGCCGCTGCGCACCGCGACCTGGCGACTGGTGCTGAGCGGTGGCCTGCACGATGCCGGCGTGCTGGTCGCCGATGCCGATGGAGGGGCGCTTTTCAAGCCGGACAATGCGCAGATCGCCATTGGCTGGCGCAACGGCACTTGCTGGATGGCGCGCGGAACCTTGGTGCTGCCGTGTCACCGGCCGGCGGTTACCCTCATTCGAGCGCTGGTGTGGTTCCACCGCATCCAGACCGTCCAGGCGTTGTCCGAGTCGGCGTGGCAGGTCGACTCGGCTGGCGTTGCCCAGGTCAACGGCCAGTACCACAATGCTGTGCACCTCAAGGGCGGCTCTGGCGGCGAAATGGCCGCCGTCTACGCCGACATTCGCGTGCGGCGCGTGGTGGGTGCCGACATCGCCATGCTGACGCAGGGCACCGAGGCGCCCGACCTCAAGCACCTGCCGGCGCGCACCAAGGTGTGGTTGAACGAGTTGCGGCCGTTCGGCGGCGCGGTGTTGGCGGCAGGGGCGCGCATTGAGGTCGAATTCGAAAAGGAGTCGATTGAACCCGTGATGGTCCACGTCTCGGCGGTCGATGGGGGCGGCAACGTTCCGGCCAAGGCGCCGGCCTTCGTCGCCCAGCAGCCGTTGACACTGGGAGCGCGGCCGCCGGGACTGGGCCTGGTCTTCGAGGTCGGGTCCCACGCGAAATTCCTGCCGCGCACCGCGGAGGTGATCAAGGGACTCGACCGGTTCTGGCTCTTCGCGCAGTTCGAATTCGTCGAGGCGTTCGGACCGCTCGGCGCGCCGTTGGACAGCGCAGTGCAGCTCTGGCTGACGCCAATCAACCACCTGGCCATGCAGGCTCCGGGCTTGCAGCCGCACACCAAGGCGCTGCCGACCGACGCCGTGGTGGCCCGCAAAGTCGTCCAGGTACCGCTCATTCAGGTCCCCGCGGCCCTCCAGCAGTTCACGGCCGAACTCGAGAAGGCCGGTCACAAGCCCGCGCCCGACCGCCGCTCGACGTCGCGCGGATTTGCCATGGACACCAGCGCGACACCGGTGGTCGTCGTCGAACTCGAGGTGCCGTTGCTGCCGCCGTAGCGACCGCCTCGCAGGAACAACGTGGCGCGCAGTCCCCGGCGGTCGCCACCGGGCTACAGAGCCTGTCGGACTATCTTCCGATAGGCTCCATGCGGGTTGCGATTGGGGCAGCGACCAAAAACCGCCTGAGGTGTTTTCAGGCAGCTTCGGTCGCTGGCAGGCCGCCGCCGCGTCCTGCCTGGGAGCCTGTCGGCCAGAATCTGGCGATTCTGGTGTTTCACCGACAGGCTCCTACGCGACCCCGATCAGCTTGTGCGTCTGCACCGACAGTCGCCAGCGTGGGTGCGCGAGGCAATACGCAATGGCCGCCCTGGTGTGGGCGTCGCGCTGCGCGCCGTCCATGGGCTGCAGGAAGAAATGCCCGAACGCCAGGGCCTCGAACGCGTCGGGAAGGGCGTCTGGCTGTGGATACACCAGCTTGAGCTCGGTGCCCGTCACCTGGGCGAGCGGTGCCCCGGCCTTGGGGCTGACCGTCAGCCAGTCGATGCCCGGTGGCGCGACGACCGTGCCGTTGGTCTCGACAGCGACGCTGAACCCGCGACCGTGCACCGCGTCGATGAGCGCGGCATCCAGTTGCAAGAGCGGCTCGCCGCCGGTGAACACCACCCAGCGCGGGTCGCCTGCGCCGGACCAATGGGCCTCGATGTGCGCAGCCAGCGACGGCGCGTCCTCGAACCGCCCGCCGCCTGGACCATCGCTGCCCACGAACTGCGTGTCGCAGAACTGGCACGTGGCAGTGCCGCGGTCGGCTTCGCGGCCGGACCACAAGTTGCAGCCCGCGAACCGGCAGAACACCGCAGCGCGCCCCGCCTGGGCCCCCTCGCCCTGCAACGTCTTGTAGGTTTCCTTGACCGTGTAGGACATCTGGCGGCACGCGCCAGATCGGCGCGGCGCGAGGCTAGCGGTTTTCTTGACCGATGGCCACGGCCGGGTACGCTCGGCGCGACCCTGAGGTGGGCCCAGCGAGGCGGCGATGTACTCGATTCGACAGGCAGCGGACCTGATTGGCGTGCAACCCAAGGTGATTCGGCGGCTGCTCGGCGAGGGCCGCTTGCCCGGCGCGGTGCGGGTCGAGGCCAAGCACGGCGGGCACACCTGGCGCATCTCGCCTGAGGCACTCGAGACCCTGCGCGGTTTCAGCCGTGACGACGGCGAGCAGTTGGTCGAAGTCCAGGCACCGACGGCGGTCTCGCCGCCTGCGGCCTGCGCTGCGCACGGCCAACCGGTGCAACCGGCGGCCGTCCCGAGCGGCCTGACCGAGGCCGAAATCGTCGCCCGCCACCTCGCCCCTGCTGCCGCGGTGCTCAACGGCGGCTCGGCGCAGACGCCAAAGGACCATCTGGTGCCGATGTCGGTCGTGGTCGAGTTGCTGCGCAGCGAGGCCGACCAGCGCCGCCAGGCCCAGCGCATGGCCGAGGACCAGGCCAACACGGTGGCGCTGCTGCGCCAATCGATCGAGATCGACCGCGACGAAATCCTGCGGCTGCGTGCCGAAATCACCGAGATCCGCCAGGAATTGCAGCAGGCGCAGCGCGGGCTGCTGCGGCTGCAGAGCAAGCCCATGCCGACCGTGGACCACGAGCGCGTGACCATGCCCCTGGATGCCGAAACGCTGCAGCGGATCGCGGCGATGAACTGACCGAGTGCATCCCCGGCCCATGGCGTGGGCTGCGTGCATGCCGGACTTCTGCGGACCGGTGCGCTCGGAGCCTGTCGGCCAGAGACTGCCGATTCTGGCATTTCGCCGACAGGCTCCTAGTGTTTCACCGACAGGCTTCTACGTCAGTCCCGCCAACTGCTCGCCCAACACCTCGAAAAGGCGTGCGTTGCCGTCCTGGCTGTAGCTCGCGAGGTTGTTTCCGAAAACCTCCGTGCCCGCCAATAGTTCCTCGACGTCGGCCACGGCAATCGCCTTGCGGTGCAGCCCATAGCCCAACTTCTCCAAATACACGGCGTTGAGCGTCTGCTCGAACTGGCCTTCGAGCGGCACCGACAGCATCGGCTTGCGCAGGTACACCGCCTCGCCCATCAGCGAAAACCCGCCGCCTGCGATCACTGCCTTTGCGCTCGCCAGGTCGTCGACGAAGCGCGTCTCTGAGAACGGCCGGTGTTCCAGGTTGCCGTCGACCTCGGGCTCGGCGATGCCGCGGCGCATGCCGTAGACCAGGAACCGCTGATTTCCAAAGCTCTTGAGCACGTGGGCGATGGACTCGGCCCCGGCGCCGCTCTGGTAGACCAGCACATGGTCGCCCCGGCTTGGGCGGGCCGCCAGGATCTCTGGTCGCAAGATGGGCGGCACCAACGTGGTGCGGTCGCGCTTGACCTGCGGGTAGAAGAACGTGGTCACCACGTAGTGGTGGCAGCCGGGCAGCTTGCTGCGCACGATGCCCTTGGCGAGAAGGAATCCAGCGGGATCGACGCCAAACACATCGTCGTCGTGGTGGCAACGGCTGATGATCTGCATGTTGTCGATGCTGACGACGGGCAGGTGGTGCACCTGGGCGTACCACCAACTCCAGGACTCGAAATCAGAAATCACCACCTCGGGCGCGAACTGCCGGGCGAGCGCAAACCACTGCCGCACGTTGCCCGGCAGGCCGTCGCGCAGCGAATCGGGCAGGAACGTCTCCCTGAGGTTCGACAGCAGCGTGCGCGCCTTCTTGACCTCGTTGTCCTCGTAGATCATGTGCAGGCCGTGGATACGGTGCACGTCGGCGAAATGCTTGCGCAACATGTCGTGGGCGCGGCCCGACACGACGATGTGCACATCGTGGCCCTGTGCCAAGAGCCAGTCGATGGTGACCCGTGACCGGGTGGCGTGGCCCATGCCCTCGCCGACGACGCCGTAGAGGATGCGCATGTGGTGATTTTCCTTGCGAGGTCAGGTCAGTGCCGCTGGCGGCGCGCGACCCACCACGCGGCAAACGCCAACCACAGCAGCATCGAGGACGCGGTGCCGCCGCTCGTGCACCCCGAGTCCTTGGCCGCGGTTTGGACTGCCGCCGCCGCCTTGCCGCCTGTGCCGCCATCGCCCGCAGGCGCCACGAAGCCGCCATCGGTCGCGCTCGACCCTGCGTCGGCCGCCGCGGTGGGCGTCGGCACTTCCGGGGTTTCGTCGATGTACTGCAGGGTCTTGGGCAGGCTGTCTTCGGTGGTCGGCTCGCCGTTCTCGTCCAGCGGCGCCGGTGCCATGCCTCCTTGCTGCTGTCCGGCCTGCCAGAACACATACAGGTCGTCCAGCACGTATTTGCCGAGCCCGCCCTGGTCCAGGTGCACACTGGCCTTGCCGCCCCACGGGTCGTTGATGAGCGGGCCACCCTCGTCTACGCCGACCACGAGCACCCAGTGCCAGTCTTCGCTCGACCCGTAGAACGCCGAGTTGCCCCCTGGCCAATGCACGCCCGCCACCACCGGCATGCCTGCCTTGAGCGCATTGACAATGAAGCTCGCGGCCTTGGGCGACACGCAGGTCGTCGACTCGTTCTTGCCGTGGGCGGGCACGAGGCCACCGGGGGCGCTGCCCCAGATGACCAGGCACTTGCCGCCGACCTTCTTGCCGCCCATCTCGTAGCTGGTGGCCGCGTAGCCGCCGTATTGGGTCCGCCAATTGTTCTCGGTCACCGGGTCGTTGCCGTCCTTGCCGTCCACGCTGCGCTTGAGCCCGAGGTAGGCGTGCAGCATCGACAGGCTGGTGATCGTGCAGCCCGAGTTGTGGATGGTCAGGCCTGGGCAGGTGCCGAGCTGGTCGCCCCAGTCCTTCTGATTCCACACCGGCAGGCCCTTGCCGGCCCACAGGTCGATCTTTCCGCTGAAGGTGGCGCAACCGCCCGATTCGCCTGCACTGGCGCTGCCCGCTGGCGCCGGTTGGTTGGCCGGGGTGGCCGCCGTCTTGCAGGCGTCGGGCACGCCGGCAGGGCTGGCCTGACAACCGCCCGGGCACACGAACACGCTTTGCGCCGCGCCGGTCTTGCATTGGGTCAGCAGTCCGCCGTCGCACCACGCGCCGTCTTGCTTGCCCGAACAGAAGCCAGTCGCCTTGACCTTGCACGCCGCCATGCCGCCGGCCGGTTCGGCGCAGCCCTTGGTGCACGACACCGCCTTGGCGATGAGCCCGCTGCTGCACTGCACCAGGTCGCCGCCGCTGCACCAGGTGCCGTCCCATTTGCCTGCACACGCCGGGTCGCCGCCGGCCTTCTTGCAGGTGTCTGGCACGCCCGCCGGCATGGCCTGACAGCCGTCCGGGCAGTTGAAGGCGTTGGCGACCTTGCCAGCTTTGCACGACGCCAGTTGGCTGCCCACGCACCACGCGCCGTCGGCCTTGCCCGCACACGCCTTCTGCGGGTCATAGGGTGGCTGCTTGCACAGCGCCTCGCCAGCGTCGCAGCCCAGTTCGCACGTCTGGTTGCCGACGGACTGGCCGCCTTTGCAGATCCGCAAGGTGTCACCGTCGCAGAATCCGCCGTCGGGCTTGCCGGCGCAGGGGCCGCTCGGCTGGGCGTCGGGCTTGCACTGGTCCGGCACGCCAGCGGGCATCGCCTGGCAGCCGTTCTTGCACCCGGTCGATGCGGTGGCCTTGCCGCCGGTGCAGCTCAAGAGCTTGTCGCCATCGCACCATTGGCCGTCGCTTTTGCCGCTGCAGGGGCCGCTCGCCGAAGGCGCCGGCTTGCACAGGTCGGGTTGACCGGGTGGCATCGCCTGGCAGCCGTAGGTGCAGGTCTTGCTGTTGGTGACGTTGCCGCCCGCGCAGGTCAGCAGCGCATCGCCGCTACACCACGCGCCGTCGGGCTTGGCCGTACACGGTGTTGTCGCCGAGGCCTTGCAGACGTCAGGGGTCCCCGGCGGCTTGACCTCACAGCCATTGGGGCACGCCTGGCTGCCTGCGACCGCGCCGCCCTTGCACTGCACCAGTTCGTTGCCGTTGCACCAGGCGCCATCGGACTTGCCGGTGCAGGGCCCGCTCGGCTGGCTGGCAGCCTTGCAGACATCGGGCGTGCCCGGCGGCTTGACCTCGCAGCCGTTGGGGCAGGGCGTGGACGAAGCAACCGCGCCGCCTTTGCATTGCAGCAGATTGTTGCCGTCGCACCATGCGCCGTCTTGTTTGCCCGAGCAGGGGCCGCTCGGGGCCGGAGCGCTCTTGCACACGTCGGCCACGCCGCTCGGCATGGACTGGCAGCCATACGGGCAGCCCTTGCTGCTGGCCACCGCGCCACCCTTGCACTGCAGCAGGTTGTTGCCATCGCACCACGCGCCGTCTTGTTTTCCAGCGCACGGCCCCGACGCCGATTTGCATTGGTCGGGAACGCCGGGCGGCATCGACTGGCAGCCCGCAGGGCAGGACTTGCTCGACGTCTGCGCGCCGTTGCTGCAGTTGACGAGGTTGTTGCCGTCGCACCACAGGCCGTTCTGTTTGCCGGTGCAGAAGGCGGCGTGTGCGGGCGCAGCCCACAGGGCGATCGCGGCGCAACAGGTCGACGCCGCAAGGGTCGTTCGGCGTGGCCAACGAGCGCGGGGCGGGGTTGGGACCGGCGCGATCATGCCGGCAGTGTGCGCGGGTTGGGGGCGGTGCGCAAGACGATGGTTGGCGGCGGTGCGCGGAACAGGTGGACACCCGGATGACAAAGGGGTGGCGCTGTTCACCACCCGTTGACCTTGGCGACACCGCCATAGCTCTGGCCGAGCGACGTCAGCGAGAACGTCTTGGCCTTGACCTTGTTGTCCACGTCGTACAGGCCCATCCGCACCTCGTACAGCCCATGGTTCCATTCGTAGTTGTCCATGAGCGACCAGTAGAAGTAGCCCTCGACTTGGGCCCCCGCGCCGATGGCCTTGTGCAGAGCGGCCAGGTGCGGCTTGAGGAACACGGGGAACGCCGTCTTCTTGTCACCGTCCGTGCCATTCTCGGTGATGAGAATCGGCAGCTTGTAGCCGGCTGCCAGCATGCTCACCTCGTACAGGCCGTCCGGATAGTTGCTGAACAGATTGCTGTCCGGCAGGAAATCGAAAAGCTTGTACTGCGGGAAAAGCGGCACCGGCTGCGGCTTGACCTTCAGTTGCGTGTAGTAGTTGATGCCGATGTAGTCCATGCGGGCCTTCATGTCGTCACGCTTCTCGGTCGGCGTGATGTCGCCGCTGAGGTCGACGTCGACCTCGCCCTTGATGACGGCGTTCAGAAACACCTTGTTGTACACGTAGTCAGCGTGTTGCACGACCTCGACATGCTTGGGGTCCTTGGGGTCGGACGGGGCCACGGCGGCAAGATTGGCGACGATGCCCACGCGGGCGGGCTTGCCGTCCTTGTCGACGTCGACTTTGTCGTGGGCGTGCACCGCGTCGTACATGCGGGCGTGGGCCTCCATCATGCCGAAGAGCACGGTCATGGCGGCGTCGACCTGCAACGCCACGCCCGGCGGGTTGGTGCGGTCTTTGGTCGGCATCAGGTAGCCGGGCACGACGACCGCAAACGGTTCGTTGATCGTGCCCCACAGATCGACCTCGCCGCCGAACTCCTTGGCGCACCAGCCAGAATACAGGGCGATTGCCTTGAGGATGCGCGGGCGATCGACCCAGCCCTTGTTCTTGCATGCCTCGAGGTCGGCATGGCAGGCCTTGCCGTCGTGGATCCACAACGGCAGGGCGTAGTGGTTCAGCGTCACCAGCAGCCGAATTCCGCGCTGGTTGGCGCCCTGAAAAATCGCGTGGTACTTGGCGACCGCCTTCTTGTCGGCGTACTGGTCGAGTTCGGCGACCGTGGTGGCTTTTTCGGCGGCACCGTCGGGGAACACCCGGCTCCACTCGATGGAAGTGCGCAAGGCGTTCAGGTGCATGTCCTTCTGCATGGCGTCCATGTAGTTGGGCCACAATTCCCAAAAACCGGGGCCTTCGGATGGCGGGTCGCCTTTTTGGTAGGTGATCGGGTCCTTGACCAGCTCAGGGTCGGTGACCCACTGCCACCAGTCGCTCTTGGTGTCCTCGCATTCGGCCGCTGCAAGTGTCGGGCAGCCCATGTCGACCTGAAAGCCGGCGATGGCAGCGCCCCAAAGAAATCCCTTGGGGAACAGCGTGGTCGGTCCCGTCGCATCCGGCCCGGCTGCGTCTGGCTTGGCGCCGGTGTCTGCCGACGACGCATCTGCCGCGGGTGCTGGCGCCTTGTCGTCGCCGCACGCCCACACCGCCAACGCCGCGGCAAACATCATGTATTGCTTCAATCTCATCAGCCACCCCCGAGACCCGATCGAGGCTCAGCCGCGCGACCGGTCCATGCGCTTCGCCCCAGCCAATGGTGACCGTGCGACCTCGACGACCGCCTGGGCAAACGCGGCAGCCGCCGCCTCGCACGCGTAGAGCGTACCGGTCAAGTACGCGCCACCAAAGTTGGTTTCCGTTGGCGGGCCAAAAAACTGCCTCAGTTCGACGTCCGCGGCCTTGAGCGCGGCGTCCAGCGCGACCATGGCCTCGACGGGCGGCGCGATGAGATACGCGAGCGGTTCGCCCGCGTCGATGCCCGCCAGCCGCGACAGATACTGGCCGGTTTCCGCGATGACGTGGGGAAAGAACGCGGGCCTGACCACGCCCTCCGCTGGCGCGTAGAAGCACGCCTTGCGGTCGAGGTAGTCGCGCAGCGCAGCCAGGCCCTCGGCGACCTCGTCCGGGTCGGGGCCTGCCAGCACGCCCAGGATCTCGCCTGACAAGGGGCCGCTGGCGTGCGCAGATCCAGCGTAGAAGCTCTTGGCGTACACCACGTCGACGCGCGCGAACTTGGTCGCGTGATCCAGCGCCGCATAGGTCGAGTCGTCCTGGTCGGCGGACACGAACCCGAGCGCCGTATGACCCGCAGCGCAGCCAAGTTGGTTGCGCAAGCTCGGGTCGGCGTTGGGCAGCACCTGGCAGGCGATGAGCCGTGCGGGTTGGGGTTGCAGGCCAGCCGGCAGCCACGCGGGCACGTCGATCACGGTAGGCTCCTCGCGCTCACCAGGTTCTCTGCGGCGTTGACACGGCCAGTCCACCCTGGCCGATGGCCTGGGCCTTCTGGAAGATCTCGGCCGCCTGCCGGGCGGCCTCCTCCACGCCGAGGCCCGCCGGACGCACGTTGCTGATGCAGTTCTTCTCGGCGTTGTCCTGGCCGACCTTGGGATTCCATGCCAGGTACAGGCTGAGCGAATCGCCGGTCCCCAGCCCTGGCCGTTCGCCCAATCCAATGACGGTGGCCTTGGCGCCCATTTCGACGCCAATCTGGTCAGCGACCGCGATCCGTGCACGGTGCACCCACAGAGGCTTGCCGTGGCTGAACCCCGCCGCGGTCAAGGCCCGCTGCAAGGCGGCGAGCAGGCCAGGGTTTTTTTGCGCCGCCCACGCCGACAGGCCGTCGGCCAGGATGATCTGTACGTCGGCGCCGCGCGTACCTTGGTTGCGCAGCACCTGAAGCGACGCCTCGTCCAGTTCGCGGCCGAGGTTGGGATGCAGAAGAAACGTATCCAGATCAGCGGCCTTGGTGCGCAACTCGACGGCGCCCAGCGCGCGCACGAATTCGGCCGGCGGCACTGCGGCCACGGCTTCGCGCGCGAGGCCATGGTCGGTGCGCAGGTCCAGATAGGTCTTGGTCGGATAGCGCAACCCGGCGCGGCCCACACCGATGCGCGAGGGCGTGGCCTTTGCGAGCGCCTGCAACCCAGCGGGGTCGGCCAGCCGGTCCAGCCCGGGAATCGGCCGAAATGGCGGCTGCGGTGCCCGACTGAACACCTCGTGCAGCACCTCGGCCACCTGGCGATCGACGCGGCCCGGTCGGATCGGCGGATCATCTGGCGCGGCAGGTGCGGGCGCCAGCGCGGCCTCGGCCAGCACCTGCCGAACGATTTCAGCGATGAGCGGCTCGAGGTGGGCGGCGTCGGTGGCCATCGGCTCGGCAGTGTGCGCCCGACCCGTTCCGCGCGCAAGACGGAGCGAGGTTGCGTTGTAAAATCATGGATCTGAACAATGGGGGGATCGTTCAGGCCGGTCGTTCGCCCGCCAATTGGCCGCACGCGGCGCCAATGTCCTGGCCCCTGGACTCGCGCAAGCTGATGGACGCACCGGTGGCCTGCACTTCGCGCACGAAGCGCGTGATGACCGCGCGCGGCGGCCGTCGGTAGGCGCTCCCCGGCCAGGCGTTGAAAGGGATGGCGTTGATGTGGGCACCGACCTGCAGCGCCATGATTCCCAACGTCCTGGCGTCGTCAGCGGTATCGTTGTGCCCGTGCAACAGTGCGTACTCGAAAGTGATCTTGCGGTGCGGATGGGACGGCAGCGCCCGCAGCGCCTCGACCATCCGGGCGATCGGCACACCCTTGTTGACCGGCATCAGCCGATCGCGCACCTCGTCGCGGGTGGCGGTCAGCGACCACGCCAGGTGGACGCCCGGGTGCGCCGCCGCCAGCCTGGGCACGAACCGGGCGAGCCCCACCGTCGACACCGTAATGCGGCGCGGAGAAAACGCGTAGCCCTTGGGGTCGCACAGGATGTCGAGCGCGGCAACTACTGCGTCGAGGTTGTCGAGCGGTTCCCCCATGCCCATGAACACCAGGTTGCGCGGCCGGCCCGCCAGCAGGCCCGATTGACCGCCCGCCACACCGCCGCGCGCCAGGCCGGACTCGACCGCCAGCCGGCACGCGAGGGCGACCTGCTCGACGATTTCGCCAGCGGTCAGGTTGGCGCGGGTGGCGATGCGCGCTGTGGCGCAGAAGTCGCAGCCCATCTTGCAGCCGACCTGCGACGACAGGCACTGCGTCACGCCCGCCTCCATGGGCATGAGCACCGTCTCGATGGCCTGGCCGTGCCGCGTCGCCAGGGCAATCTTGCGCGACCCGTCCAACGCCGACGTGCGATCCACCTGGACGGCGAGCTGGGGCAGCGAGGCCTCGGCCGCCAGCGTGGCCCGCAGCGTCGCCGGCAGATCGGTCATCGCAGCCCAGTCGCGTACCTGCGCCACGTGCAGCCATTGGAAAATCTGCTCGGCGCGAAACGGGGGCATCCCGCGGTCGGTGCACCATTGGCGCAGCATCGGCCGCGGCATGCTGGCGAGGTCGGCGGGGGAGGGCGGGACGGCTTGCATCGGATGCTCGCGGGGCCGTGACGCCGCGCTGACACGCATGCTAGGCGGTCGCGGTCGGTGCCGTCACTGGGTCGACCCCAACCGCCGGACCCGATTCGGAAACAGCGTGTCCACGCTGTACCCCGTAGCCACACTTGCGCATCGTCGGGTGCCGGGCTACCCTTGTCGCAGTTTGAGACAGGGCTGCGTCCGGCGGCCCGGTCCAGGCCGCGGCCAACGCCGCCCTGGCCGTTCGCCGTTCGCCACTGCCCTGGCTCGCCGGCCCCTCTGCGGCCGCGCCCATGAGAAGCCATGGCCCTCGGCACTGCCCGCACCACCCAGCCGCTGACCGCGCAAGAAGCGCCCGGGCCAGCAGTTCTGCAACGCGGCGCATCCGGCCTGCCAGCCGAGCAAGCCAGCGCTGCCCAGGTACTCATCGTCGAGGACGACGTGGCCATCGCCGCCCGCATATCGCGCGCGCTGGTGGCTGCGCACTACGATGTCCGCACCGTGAGCACGGCCCGCGAGGCGATGGCGGTGGTCGGCGACGCGCCACCCGGAGTGGTGCTGCTCGACTTGTCGCTGCCCGACAGCTCCGACCTCGCGCTGTTCCATCGCATCCGCGCTGCCGCGCCGCGCGCCCGCGTCGTGATCATGACGGCCATGGACGACCTGGACGTCGTCATCGGCGCAACCCGCGCTGGCGCCTTCGATTTCATCACCAAGGCGCCCGACGTGCTGCAGCGCGTGATGGTGACGGTGCGCAATGCGACCGACCTCCTGGCCCGCGAGGACCAGGTGGCGGCGCTGGCCTCGTCGCTCGCGCGCAGCAGTCGATTTGGGCGGATGATCGCCCAGTCGCCGTCGATGGACGACGTCAAGGCCGCCATCGACAAGCTGGCGACCTCGCGGGTGAACGTCCTCATCACCGGCCAGTCGGGCACCGGCAAAGAGGTGGTGGCGCGCACCATCCACGAGGCCGGCCCACGCCACGGCCAGCCGTTCGTCGCCGTCAACTGCGCCGGCATCCCCGACACCCTCTTGGAATCGGAGCTGTTCGGTTACGAGCGCGGCGCGTTCACCGGGGCCGGGGCGCGCAAGATCGGCAAGTTCGAAGCGGCACACGGTGGCACGCTCTTCTTGGACGAGATCGGCGAAATGTCGTTGACGCTGCAGGTAAAGCTGCTGCGCGTGCTTCAGGACGGGCGGTTTGAGCGCCTGGGCGGCAACGCTGAGGTGCGCAGCGACGCGCGTGTCCTGTGCGCCACCAATCGCGACCTGCAGGCGATGGTGCGTCATGGCCAGTTTCGCGAGGACCTCTACTACCGCATTGCCGTGTTCTCGCTGCACCTGCCGCCGCTTTCGGCCCGCAAGGAGGACATCGCGCCGCTGGTCGACCATTTCGTGCGCTCGGCCGCCCGCGACGAGGGCAAGGCCATCGCTGGCGTCTCCCCAGAGGTGATGCGCCTTTTCGAGATGCACACCTGGCCTGGCAACGTGCGTCAGTTGCAAAACGTCCTGGCCCGGTCGGCCGTGGTCTGCACAACCAGCCAGATTTCGCTGCGCGACCTGCCCGAGACGTTCGTGCGCGAACTGCCGCCCTCGCCGCGCCCTGAGGGACTGTCGGCCGCAGCCGCCAGCGCCCCGAGCGGTGCCACGGCACTGGTCCAGGCCGCGCGCCTGGCGCTGAACGACGACCAGTTCGAGCAGTTGCGCCACGGGCCGGTGCAGACCCGCCTCGACCTGGCCCTGACACTGGCGTTTCCCGGGCCGCGCGAAGTGCCGCGCGTCGACGACCTGGAGGAAGCGGCCGTGCGCCTCGCGCTGCGCCGCACCGACGGTTCGATGAAGCACGCCGCGACGCAACTGGGCATGAGTCGGGCGACGCTCTACCGCCGCGTCGCCAAGATGCCTGAAGTGCGGCCGGCCGCCGACGAAGATGCGTCCGAGTCGTCCTGACCTCATGCCGCGCGCGGCGCCACGGCACGCGTGGTGGCGTCTCTGCCAGAAACCCATCGTTTTCAGATGGATGAACAAAGGGGGGGGGCTATCACCAAGAACGCTGTAAAATCAACGACCTGAACAGAGGGGGGATCATTCAGGTACCTGAAATCTGGACGTTTTCTCCATTTCCACTGCGCGCTTCCACCAGCCGGCCCGCTGGGCTATCCTCCGGCACAGGCGACGCAGCATCGCCCGGCGAGGTCACCATGCAGTCGCGCGTTGTCCGGTTTGCCCTGGCCATTGTCGCTGTCGCTGCCGGGTGCGGTACAGCGCCCGCAACGCCCCCATCGAGCGCCACAGACGCCACTTCCGCCCACGACGCGGCGCCCGAGACCGGTGCAGCCGATGCCGTCCCGGGCGGCGATGCCTCGATCGAGGCGGGCAGCCCCGCGCCCTGGAACCCGCCGCCGGTCGCCCCGGCCGACACCGGGACCGAAGTCGCGGCCACCGGTTGGCTGGTGGCCCAGGTCAACCCCAATGCGGATCAGGTCTATGCGGCACTGGACAACGGCTCGTTCGCGTTGCCAGACGTGGGCACCAAGGCCTACGGCGTCGGCTGGGCGGGGGTGCAGCCCAAGAATGGCCAGTTGCCGCCCCAAGGCAATGCCTCGCTCGTCGTCTACGCCGCGCGCACCGTCACCGCAGCCGCGCCGATGGGGGCGGTGTTGCAACTCGACCGCGCCTACGATGCGTGGTTGAACGGCCGCAGGTTGGCCGGCGACGTCTACGGTCACGGGTGGATGCGCTTTCCAGGGCAACTGAACGCTGGTGACAACCTGCTGGTGGTGCGCGGCCGCGGCGGCCAGCAGTGGGGTGTGCGCGTCGAGACGTCGTCGCACAAGGCCAAGCTCAATCCGCACGACCTCACGCGGCCGGATCTGCGGGTGGGTGACGGTGCCGCGCGTTGGCTTGGCGTGCCGCTGCTGGTGTTCGGTCAGCCCGCAGCCGACGCGGCGCTCGACATCTCGGCGCGGGTGGTGGCCGACGACCACTGGCAGGCGACCCACACCATCACCCCCGGGCTGTCGGGCGCATCGGCCACGCAACTGCCGTTCGAGCTCATCGCCAAGGCCGCGCCGGTCAAGGTGGGCGAAGTTTGGCCGGTGACCCTGCGGGTCGACAGCCCAAGCTGGCCGCACAGCTACGAACTCAAGATCGAGCTGCCCACGGTGGCGACCGACGTGTGCTACCGCCAGACCTTCCGGTCGCCCGACGACGGGTCGGTGCAGTACTACGGCGTGCGACCTCCGGTGGATCAGGGCCCCAACCAACCGCTGGTCCTGAGCGTGCACGGCGCGGGCGTCGACGCCATCGGCCAAGCGCAGGCCTACCACGCCCACCCCAAGACCTGGATTGCCGCACCCACCAACCGCAGGCCGTTCGGCTTCGACTGGGAGGAGTGGGGGCACTGGAATGCGCTGTACGCCCTGGAAGACGCCGCCCAGCGTTTCAAGACCAGCCCTGCGCACCAATACCTGACCGGGCATTCGATGGGCGGCCACGGCACCTGGCAGTTGGGCGTCCACCACAGCGACCGCTTCGCCGTGTTGGGGCCGTCGGCGGGCTGGGGTTCGTTCTATACGTACACCGGCCTCAAGAAACCGACCGGGCCTTTCGCGCGCGCACGGGCCCATAGCGACACCCACGTGTACATGTCGAACCTCGCCAGCCGCGCCGCCTACGTCATCCACGGCACCGCCGACGACAACGTGCCGTGGTCCGAGGGCAAGGCGATGTTCGAGGCCGTGTCCAAGGTGTCGACCGACGTGTACAACCACTGGGAGCCCGGCGCCGGCCACTGGTGGGACGGCGACAAGTCGCCCGGCGCGGACTGCGTCGATTGGCCCCCGCTTTTCGAACTGATGGGCAAGCGTCAACTCGACCCAGTGCCCCTGGCCTTTGAGTGGCGGAGCCCGGCCCCGTGGTACGCTGAGAATCATGCGTGGCTCAAGCTCGGGTCGGCCAAGTCGCCCAACGGCGACTGCATCGTCAGCGTCAAACCCAAGGACGCCAAGGCGCTGTCCATCGTCACCACCAACGTGCGCAGCATGGTGCTGGACGGCAAGGCCTTGCGCAGCAAGGGCATCGAGACGGTGACCGTGGACGGCGCTGACCATGCCGTGCCCGACGGGCCGCTGCAGGTGGGCCCAGAAACCGGCAAGCGCCCAGGGTCGTCGGGCCCCTACAACCAGGCGTACCACAAGCCGTTCTTGTTCGTGTACCCCGATGGCGACGAAGCGATGGCGGCGGTGGCGGGGTGGATGTTGCAAAGCTGGATGGCGATCGGCAACGGCCACGGTGCGGCGCTGCCGCTCGGCAAGGTCACGGCGCAGGTTCGCAAGAACTACCAACTCATCCACTTCGGCGTGCCGTCCGCGCAGGTGCCGCTGCCGGCCGCCTTTCCGTTCACGTGGTCGGCCCAGGGCGTGCAGGTCGAGGGCGTGGACTACGGGGACAAGCTGCTGCTGACCGTGTACGACGGGGGGCCAGACACCCCCGGCCTCGGGGCCGCGCTTCGGGCGCCCAAGGCCAAGCCGTGGCTGCTGTATCGGTTCGTCCCGTTCTCTTCGCGGTCCGGCTTGCCCGACTACGTGCTCTACGACGAGGGCGGGGTCATCGCCACCGGCTTTTTCGGGCCGGATTGGCAGTTCGACCCCAAGTTGGGCGTCGGGTGGTGAGGGATTGGCACATGATCAGTCGATCACGCTCACATCAAGATGGAGCCGCGAGTCGGACCCTTAGGGCCCGGAAATGATTTACTCAATCATTTCTTGGGCCCGTTTGCTTGCTCAGTGGGTCGCCAGCTCGCGGACCAAGGGTCCGACTCGCGGCTCCGTCCTGATGTGAGAGTGATCGACTTATTGTTTTCCAGTCCCTTAGTCCGCGAGAGGACGACCCACCGATCCAGCAAGCGGCCCCGACAAATGATGGCGTACATCCTGTCCGGGCCCTGAGAGGGTGTTTATGTTTGAAACGCCTGCTACGCGTAACCATGCATCCCGCCATGCCTTGTTGTCGGTCGCCAGGCTCCCTGCGGCGTAGCTTGAGGCTACGCCTCAGTCGCCTGACAACCTCCGCCTCGCCTGTCGGGCGCCTGGTTCCGCTCGCGACGGCAATCAAACATAAACACCCTCTGAGCGGGCGATTGCCCAGCATCACAGCGCTTGGCAACTGACCTTGCAGACCTTGGGTCCCGGCAGTGGCTGCCCCCCCAGGCCCACCGCCGCAACGCACTTGCCCGCGCCGCAGTCTGCGTCTTCCTTGCACGGGGCCGCGCACCGCTGGTTGGCGGCCTCGTACGGCCCGCCGAGGTTGGTGCACCGGTAGTCGGCGGTGCAGTCGCTGTCCCACTGGCAGGGCAGGCACGCCTTCTTCTTGAGGCAGAATGGCGCAATGCCGGCCTTGGCCTTGTCGTGGCGCGCGATGAACATGTGCCCGGTGTCGCACATCAGGCCGTCGGTCGGCGTGGCACCGGCGGCGAGCGCGCAATCGGCGTCGGTGTTGCACGGCGCGATGCAGTAGCCCTTGCCTTTTTCGGCGTCCTGCTTGCACCCATAGCCGCTGGCGCACTCGGGCGGCGCGTTGGCATCGGGTTTCGGGTTGCAGGCCTGGCCGGCTTTCTTGGTGCCCGGAGTCTGGCTGGCGGTCCACGCCGACAGGCACTTGAACTCCATCTTGACCGGCACGTCGGGCCCGAAGGCCACCGCCAGCGAAGCGCAGTACTCCTTGGGGTTGTCGCAGGTCTTGGTTTGGGCACAGTCCGCCACCGAACTGTCCTTGTAGGCCGTGCCACAAAATGGCAGGTACAGGTCGTCCTCGGGCTCGGCGGTGCCGCCCCAGGCGCGGAAGTAGCTGCGGCAGACGCTCTTGTACGTGCCGCCGTTCCAAGGCAGCTTGGCCGGGCAGTCGGCGCTGCTCGTGCACAATTCACCGCAGAAGCCGGCATTCTGGCCGCTGTTGGTGCCCAAGCACACGCCGCTCTTGCACAACTTGCCGCCCGACATGATGCCGCACGCCGCGTATGGGTTGGCGAGGTTGGCCTCCGGTGCGATGCACAGGCCGCCAGTCGCATAGGTGGTGACCGTGCTGCCGGTGACGTCGCCGGGCGCCGTGACGGCGTATTCCCACGGCCGGCAGTAGGGCGCGGCGGCGTCGGTGCAGTCCTTGGTCGAGGCGCACTTTCCTTTGGCGCCCGGCATCGGCTGGCACCCGGCGATGGGCAGGAACACGTCGCCCTTGCCGTCGGCCGGATTGCTGAGGTCGAAAGGACTTTCGTCGATGCCGCATTTCTGGGTCGCAGGGCAGTCGGCGTCGGTCTTGCACAGGCCGCCGCACTGGCCATTCTCGCACCACGCCGGGTTCTCGCAGATGGGTACGCTGGTGTTGTTGTCAGTGGGAAAGGGATCGCACGCCTCGCCCTTCTTGGCGGTGCCCGGCAGCTTGCGCACGCACCCAGGGGCCCAACCGGGCAGCACGATCTTGGTCGGATCCTCGGGGTCCGGGTCGCCGTCGATGCTGTCCACGCCGTTGTACCAGTTGCGGCAGAAGAACGCGCTGTCCTTGCAGTCGCCGTCGAGCGCACAGTCGCGCGGCCGGCACTGGTCGAAGGTCTTGGCCACGTTGCTGTAGTACTTGAGGTTCTTGACACATTTCGCCGCCGAGCAGTCCGCATCGCCCGTACACGCGGCTTCGCTGCCCGCGCATTTGCCGGCCTTGCACGCGCCGGGGCTGGTGAGGCAGTCTGCGTCGTCCTTGCAAAACGCCAGACAATACCCGCCGTTGCTGCAATGGTTGTTGTCGCAATACGCGATGTCGGCCTTGACGGGGTCGGCGTTGCAGAACTGGCTGTAGCTCGGGTTGGGCTTGCCGTTCGGGTTCTTGTACTTGGTCACGCACACCGTGACGTAGTCGCCGCGGATGTAGCGCAGCGCGCACGCTTCGGTCGCCGGGCAATCGCTGGTTGCCTTGCACGGCTTGAAGGTGGTGCCGGCCATGCACACGGCGTTGCTCTTGCCGGCCGCGGCGTCTGGGGGCTTGGCCTGTTCGACGCAGCGCAGTTCGGTGCCGGCCGGTCCCGCGACCGCGCCATCACATTCGCTGCCCTGGCCGGGATCCTCGATTCCGTCCTGGCCGGGGGTGCCGTTCCAGTTCAGTTGCGCGTCTTTGCCCATGGCGCAGATCTTGCTGCACAGGCCGAGATAGCAACGGCCCGAGTCGCACTGCTGGTCGAGGCAGTCGTAGTACTCGTTGAAATCGGCCTGCGGCGCGTTGTTGGCCGGCGGCCGGCATTTGCTGTCCGGGCCGCAACCTTCGCCGTACTTCTTCTTGACCGGCTTGGTCACACACTTGCCGCCCTTGCAGTCGGTGCCGGCCGGACACCCGCCGCACGAGTTGAGGCATCCGGGCGTGTACCCGCACACGACGCCCTTGGTCTTGCAGCACTCGGCGTTGGCTGCGGCGTCAGCGCCCGCATCGGCTGCGGGCTTTGTGTCGCTGGGCGACACTTCGGCGATGTCTGCCGCCTTGGTGTCGGCGACCGCAGTGTCCGCGACCGCCACGTCCGCGGGGCTTGTCGGTGCGGGGGTCGGTTCCTGACACGCCCACAGGGCCTGCGTGCAGAGGGCGAGGCGCGGGGTTGCGGGCAGCTTGGGCATGGGGCCTCCGTGCGGCGGGCAGGCCCGAAGAATCGCGGTTGGGCGGGGCGATGTCAAAATGGCCGGGCCGGTGAGGGCTATCGCCATGTCGGCAACCAGGAAACTCCCTCGATTGCAAGGTCCCCTCGAAATCTTCAAATGCGTCAACGAGTTTTTAGGGCAACTGCCTTTCGTCAGCGCGTTCATTGCCTTGCGCTGCCAGGGCAGGTCCGCTAGGAGCCTGTCGGCAAAATGCCAGAATCGGCCGATTCTGGCCGACAGGCTCCTAGGCAGGCCGCGGCTGCGACCTGCCAGCGACCGAAACTGCCTGAATTTACTTCAGGCAGTTCTTGGTCGCTGCCCAGATCGCAACCACCAGGGAGCCTGTCGGACGATAGTCCGACAGGCTCCTAGTAGGCGAAACCCCAAATTCGCACCGGGATACGGGCCGTGATGCCACAACAATTCCTCAATCGGTTTCGCCTACTAGCTGCTCGTTGCGTGAAGGGGGCTCGCAGCCCCCTCGCGCGCCCATGC
>Ga0194120_10000883_pt1 | contig 55948 bp, 63 predicted proteins | sample TA2MahCa65mmetaG_FD_148642 | JGI IMG/M metagenome (GOLD analysis project Ga0194120, IMG submission 148642) | Freshwater microbial communities from Lake Tanganyika, Tanzania - TA2015019 Mahale Deep Cast 65m | ecosystem: Environmental > Aquatic > Freshwater > Lake | place: Tanzania: Lake... | reverse complement strand
TGCCGCAACGCTCGCTATGCTGGCGAATACGGGCGGCCATGTGGACGAACCGGACAAAGTAGCCGCTATGATCGTGAAGGCCATCGAGAGTGAGCGTCAGGAGTTGTTTATCGGTCAGCCAGAGTCATTTTTTGCTTGGCTGAATGGCATCTCGCCTAAGATCGTGAATCTAGGACTCAAAAAACAAGCCTTAGCTGCAAAGAATTACGTCGGCAGGAAATCGTGTTGAAAAGTTACTAGAAATACAGGACTACTGGGAGCACAGTCACCCTAGTGTCAGAATAATCCCCTTCATCCCCCGGCGCTCAAAGAATGTATTGATAGAAGCGCCCTTTTACTTAGTAGTTACCCCAAACTGCAACTGGCTTGCCAGCCACTTCACCCACTCTGCACACACTCACTCCGTTAGTCAGTAACTCAGCATAATCACTTGGTTTTATTGCCATTTTCGCGTATATTTACGCCATTGCTAGGGGTCTGCATTGATCATGATTGATTTGCAGTGAGATACACCCTTCGAACCTGATGCGGGTCATGCCGCCGTAGGAAAGCATCTTGTCATGCATCCTACGTTTTATATTGCTAGGATGCCAAATGAACGCGACCGACAAAGAGTTAAGCAAAAACCTTCCCAAATTTCTCAACGAAACCGCCTCTGTAGATGAGGCCGCGACCAAACCTTTTGCTAAATCGCGCAAAATCTACGTTGCAGGTTCACGTCCTGACATTCGCGTACCGTTTCGTGAAATCTCACTCAGCGACACCCCTTCAGCATTCGGTGCAGAAAAAAATCCACCAGTGGTGGTTTATGACACGAGCGGCCCCTATACCGACCCTAGCGTAAAAATCGATATTCGTAATGGCTTGTCGGCATTGCGTGCCCAATGGATCGAAGAGCGTAACGATACCGAACAGCTAGACGGCCCTACCTCGACCTTTGGACAGCAACGTAAAACAGATCCTGAGCTGGCCGAGATGCGCTTTAACCTGACACGTTTGCCACGCCGAGCAAAAGCTGGCATGAACGTCAGCCAAATGCACTATGCACGCAAGGGCATCATCACCCCGGAGATGGAATACATCGCCATTCGTGAGAATCAACGCCGCGAGAATATGAGTGAATTACTGCAAACCCAGCATCTGGGTCAGGATTTTGGTGCAGCGATTCCAAAAATGATTACGCCAGAATTTGTACGCGATGAAGTAGCTCGCGGCCGCGCTATCATTCCAGCCAATATCAACCATCCGGAAATAGAACCCATGATCATTGGCCGCAATTTCTTGGTCAAAATCAATGCCAATATCGGCAATTCGGCGTTAGGATCATCCATCTCGGAAGAGGTCGAGAAGATGGTGTGGAGTACGCGCTGGGGCGGTGACACGGTGATGGATCTTTCTACTGGTAAAAACATTCACGAAACCCGCGAGTGGATTATTCGCAATAGTCCAGTACCGATTGGCACCGTGCCAATCTACCAAGCACTGGAAAAAGTGAACGGCAAGGCTGAAGACCTGACTTGGGAGATCTTCCGCGACACCTTGATTGAGCAGGCAGAGCAGGGTGTGGATTACTTTACCATCCATGCGGGTGTGCGTCTGGCCTACATTCCGATGACCGCAAAACGCATGACCGGCATCGTGTCGCGCGGTGGCTCAATCATGGCCAAATGGTGCTTGGCGCATCACAAAGAATCGTTCCTTTACACACACTTCGAAGAGATCTGCCAGATCATGAAGCAATACGATGTGAGCTTCTCATTAGGAGATGGTCTTCGCCCTGGCTCCATCTACGATGCTAACGATGAAGCTCAATTTGCTGAACTCAAAACACTGGGTGAATTGACACAAATTGCGTGGAAGCACGACGTACAAGTCATGATTGAAGGTCCGGGCCACGTGCCGATGCACATGATCAAAGAAAACATGGACCTGCAGCTTGAGCACTGTGGTGAAGCGCCTTTCTACACCTTGGGTCCGCTTACCACCGACATCGCCCCGGGTTACGACCACATTACCTCAGGTATCGGTGCGGCGATGATCGGATGGTATGGTTGTGCCATGTTGTGCTATGTCACGCCGAAAGAGCATTTGGGTTTGCCAGATAAAGAAGACGTACGCGTCGGCATTATCACCTACAAGATTGCGGCCCATGCTGCTGACCTAGCTAAGGGCCATCCTGGCGCGCAGATCCGCGACAATGCACTATCAAAAGCACGCTTTGAATTTAGATGGGAAGACCAATTCAACCTTGGCCTTGATCCTGAAAAAGCTAAAGAATTCCACGACGAAACTCTGCCGCAGGAAGGCGCCAAACAAGCGCACTTCTGCTCGATGTGTGGTCCGCACTTCTGCTCGATGAAAATCACACAAGATGTGCGAGATTACGCAGATAAATTAGGCTTGGATGAACAAGCAGCCCTCGAAAAAGGCATGCAAGAAAAAGCGATTGAATTCGTGAAAAAAGGCAGCGAGGTTTATCAAAAGGTTTAAATTACTCTGTTGATAAAAAAGCAGGTCATATGCCTGCTTTTTTATCACGCTATTTTAAATGAGTGTGCAAAATCCACTTAAGCACATTTTAGATGCCTAGCAGTATACACGCCCGTTGACCAAAACCACATAAACTCCAACAGATATCAACTACCGGTATATTTAGCACATATTCTGGATGAGGGATGATACTAAGGAGGGCGTTATACACCGCAAACCGTACAAGCGGTGTCTTTTTTCAGCCTGATGGTGCGCCATTCCATGGCAAGCGCATCCAATAACAGCAAGCGACCTTGTAAGCTTTCACCGATACCCATCAATAACTTTAGCGCCTCTGCCGCTTGGGCAGTACCGATCATGCCAACCAATGGCGCAAACACCCCATTATTGGCACAACGCAGCTCGGTATTTTCCCCATTGTCGGGGAACAGACAGTGATAACAGGGGCTTGCATCGTCTTGCATGTCATACACCGTGATTTGCCCTTCAAAACCAATTGCAGCTCCAGACACCAGCGGCTTTTTTAATTGAACGCATAGTTTATTCAGCGTGTACCGTGTGGCAAAGTTGTCACTACAATCCAGTACAACATTTGCCTTCTGGATGAGCGCAGCAAAGCTATCTTCTGTCGACTTCTCACAAATCGTGTTGATGGTGCTTTCAGGATTAATTTGCAATAAAGTCTGTTTGGCCGAGATGGCTTTATTGATGCCTATGGACGATGTTGTATGCACCACCTGACGCTGTAGATTGGTTAAATCCACCACATCAAAATCGCAAATGGTGAGTGTGCCTACACCGCTTGCCGCCAAATAGAGTGCTACAGGTGAACCAAGGCCGCCAGCCCCCACGATTAACGCGTGACTGCTCACAAGCTTTTCTTGACCTGTATACTCAATTTGAGGTAACAAAATGTGGCGGCTGTAGCGCAAGAGTTGGTTGTCGTTCATCTAAGGAGGCCTTCGAAAAAGTGCTAATTGTGGATGAAGCAACACCCGTCAAGGGTGTGTTCGTAGAATATACCAGCTAAAGCTGGTTATTCATACGCCAAAGGCGCATGGAACGCAGAAACCGAGGAAATCAATGAAGTGCAAAGCCATAGTATGCGGTATACAGCGTGGTTGCAGTGCCGAAAAACGCAGTGATTCGTCATAATTAAGTGCTTTTGAAAAAGCCTCCTAAGGTAATTGAGCCGCTGAGACAGCATTGTCTATTCAGACAGCTGGCGAGGATATAACGTATTAGATGTTTCGGACTTTAAGCACTACCGAATTAACCATTCAAAGTTGTTTGCGGATAAGCAAAACCACATCAATGGCATCGAGAATTTTTGGAACCAAGCCAAGCGACACATGCGAAAATTTAACGGTGTGCCTAAGGTTAATTTTGTACTGTTTTTAAAGGAGTGCGAGTGGCGTTTTAACAACCCAACACCACAAGCACAGTTAATGCAATTGAAACAATGGGTTAAACAACATATGGGCTAGTTATCTAGGACAGCCCCTTTTATATTTGTATAGATATCGTAAACTTCTGGCGGAAGGCGTTGGCTGGCAAATGCACATCCAATATTTCTTCAATCCACTTTAACTATTATTGCGAACAGTTTCGACAAAGTACAAAAAAAGGACTTGCAATTTAATACAAGTCCTTGTTTATACTAAACTTAATAATTACCTTGGATTAAGGCTAGCGGGTTGAGAGTCTATTAGTGATGATGGCCGCCCACGCCATGCACGTGCTGGTGTGAAATCTCTTCTTTGTTTGCAGGGCGTACATCGGTGATAGTGGCAGTAAAAACCACACGCTCACCGGCCCATGGGTGGTTGCCGTCTACAATCACTTTTCCGTCAGCGATTTCAGTCACAGTGTAAAGAATCACATCGCCTGTTTCATCCTCTCCTTCAAACTGCATGCCCACTTTCAATTCAGCAGTAGGAAAAGCGCTGACCGGCTCAATCTGCACCAGCTCTTCATCATATTCGCCAAAAGCATCGGCCGGCTGCATATCCACCACCACTACATCACCAATGTTTTTGCCGTGCATGGCCTCTTCTACTTTAGGGAAAATATTGTCATAGCCCCCATGCAGATATGCTACGGGCTCGTTGCTTGATTCAAGCACGTTGCCATCGGCATCTTTCAGTTCGTAAGTCATGGTTACAACAGTGTTCATCGCAATTTTCATGGGGTGTTCCTTAGGGAGATGGATATCAATCAGTTAAATGGAATAGCGCAATTTTAATCTAAATTGTGTTTATCACCTGATGATGGGCTAGATTTATTTTGTGTGGAGTCAGTGCGGTGCTGTCTGGCGAGTAGGCGATCCAACGATGCGGCAAAGTTCTGGCGATCGCCTTGATTAAAGGTCTTCGGACCATCCAACGCCACACCGCTGCTACGTAACGACTCCATCCAATTGCGCATGGTCAAGCGTTCCTTTATGTTGTTTTCTGTATACAGTTCGCCGCGTGGGTCAAGCGCATAGCCGCCCTTGGCGACGACTTGTGCGGCTAGAGGAATGTCGGCTGTAATGACCAGATCACCCGAGGACATGACCGACACGATGTGGTTGTCGGCAATATCAAAGCCATGGGAAACATGAACCGTGTTGATATAGCGCGAGGGCGGAACGCGTAAGGGCTGATTGGCGACCAGTGTCGTTTGGATTTTCGCCCGTTCTGCAGCTCGAAACAGAATCTGTTTAATCACGCCCGGACACGCATCTGCATCTACCCAGATTTGCATGCGGATCAGCGTCCCCGGTTGCCGTTTCGATGGGCTCTGTCCTGGTGACGGGGGCTTCGGTCCGCGTGTTTGGGATACTGGCCGTCTCTACTCGAATGATGCCTATGGTTGCCGGCATGGGCACCGTCACGCGGTTTATTCCTTGGCGCGGGGGTAGATTGACTTTGTTGTGGCATCGCCTGATGACGAGCGGCCTCTGACATGGGTTTTTGCTTAGGCTTGCGCTGATCCCGACGTTGATCTTGGTGCTGCGCATGGCGTTGGTCATCCGTGTTGCCAGCCAGTTGCTTCTGTTTGTGTCGAGGAAAGGGTGGTCGTGCAACTTCTGGCTCAGAATTCACTGCAAGAGTGAAGCCTTCAATAGTCACTTTTGGGATTTCGCGCTTGATTAACCTCTCAATATCTTTAAGTAGTTTGAGCTCTTCGCGGTCCACCAGAGAAACCGCGGCACCGGCACTGCCAGCGCGACCAGTACGCCCGATACGGTGCACATAATCTTCTGGCACATTGGGCAGTTCAAAATTCACGACCTGCGGTAGTTGGTCGATATCCAGCCCACGGGCCGCAATGTCTGTGGCAACGAGTACGCGGATGATATTGCCTTTAAAATCAGCCAGCGCTTTTGTGCGCGCGCTTTGGCTCTTGTTACCGTGAATAGCGGCAGCGGTAATGCCATCTTTCACCAGCTTCTCAGCCAAGCGGTTCGCGCCATGCTTGGTACGTGTAAACACTAACACCTGCCGCCAGTCCTGTTGTTTGATGAGGTGGCTCATGAGTTCGCGTTTCTGTGCTTGCGGCACCATGTATACGGTCTGTTCCACCAGTTCAGATGCTGTGTTGCGGCGTGCTACCTCCACAAAACCAGGGTTGTGTAGCAGGCCGTCTGCCAGCGCCTTGATCTCATCTGAGAATGTAGCTGAGAAAAGTAGATTCTGCCGTTGTGCTGGTAGCAATGCCAAGATTTTTTTGATGTCACGGATAAAGCCCATGTCTAGCATGCGGTCGGCTTCATCCAGCACTAAGATTTCAATGCCAGATAAGTCCAGCGTTTTTTGCCCTACGTGGTCCAGTAAGCGACCTGGCGTTGCGACAAGAATATCCAGTGGTTTCTTCAAGCGAGCGATTTGCGGATTGATATTGACCCCGCCAAAAATGACGGCAGAAGTCAGCGGGAGATATTTGCCATACGTTTTGACCGATGTTTCAACTTGTGCTGCAAGTTCGCGTGTCGGCGTAAGCACTAGACAGCGCAGACGATTCTGATGTGGCGAGGTGAGTGGTATTTGGCTCAGTAAATGCAGAATCGGCAATGTAAAACCCGCTGTTTTCCCTGTGCCTGTTTGCGCACTGGCCAGCAAGTCGCCACCGGTGATGATCTGGGGGATCGCTTTAGCCTGAATCGGCGTGGGGATGGTGTAACCTGCATCGCTGATCGCATGCAAAATCGGTTCGGATAATCCTAGTGCATTAAAGTGGGTAATCGGGGTGGTTTCAATAGACAAAGATGTGCTCCAAAAGGAATAGTAAAGCGTTGACGGTATGCAGGATTTCTACTACCAACCAGTAGTTGCTAATAGAGCAACACCAATTAAGGTGTGGCAATCATGGGGAAGAGTGACTGGGTCAAGTAAAGTCGTGGTGCTAGTTGGATAAACGCAACGGGTGCTTATTATACGGGGAATTGCAATTTTAAAGCATACAAAAGGACTCCCCATGAGTTATTGCCACAATATTAAGGGCAACTATCCTGACTGAGTTCGTTGTGGGCCTCTCAAAAAATGCACCGAAATCGTTCGAATGTCTTGAAGCTGGGTTCGAGAACGCTATGGCGGTGATGAGTCTGCCAGAAAAACAACAGCAGATGGCGGCATGGTGATGGCGATCAACGGCTGAGAGGAAACAGATTTACTGAATCGAATTTACAGAAAATTTTGGACTTAACCGTGATTCGCACCCCCATGTGTGAATGGCACGAGATGTGTAACGGGCATAGATTACCAGAACCTCTATACGGCGTACTGTTTTGATAAGGTTAGTACGCACTACGCTGACTGGTGCAAGGTGGGGTGTTAGCCACTTACGGTGGAGGTGGCAGCGTCCCCGACGTTATTTTGGGTGCGGTCAACAAGGCGACCAAGATGCCAAGCTCATATAGCAACCACATAGGAACCGCCAACATAAACTGGGAAACAATATCAGGCGGAGTGAAAATTGCTCCAATCACAAATGCCGCCACAATGACATATCCTCGGGCATCTCTGAGTTGAGTGATAGTCAACCAGCCAAATCTAACCGTCATTACGACTGCTATTGGAACTTCAAACGCTAGGCCGAATGCTATGAACAAGGTAATCACAAAATCCAAATAATTCCCAATATCGGTCATCACTGCCACCCCTTGTGGAGCTGTTCCCACAATAAAACCAAAAATGACTGGGAAGACCAAAAAATAGGCAAATGCCATCCCTGATAAAAACAATAGACTGCTGAAAGTGATGACAGGGATCATGAGTTTCTTTTCATGAGCATACAGGCCAGGCGCTACGAATGCCCAAATCTGATAGAGCGTATGTGGAAGAGACAGCAAAAAGGCAGCCATCATCGCCACCTTCATCGGCACGAAAAATGGTGTAGTGACAGCTGTCGCTATCATTTTCCCTCCCGCAGGCAACTTAGCCAATAGTGGAGCCGCCAACAATCCGTATATTTGATTAGCGAATGGGAATAGTGCAATAAAAACAACAACAAAACCAGCTACCGCGCGCAAAAGCCTGTCACGCAGCTCAATCAGATGGGAAATAAAGTTCTCGGTAGGTGTCACAATAATCTTTAATCTTTAGCTAAAGTGCTTATTGGTCCTGCCTCATGACGGGGACTGACTGCATCTTCATCCAGCAGATCCCGCTCTAAGTCAGATGTAGCCGACTTTATTTGTTGCTGAGTCACATCTGAAGTTTGCTTAATCTCTTGTTGCAGTTGCTGTAACTCCGCAAAACGTGCTTCACGATTGACCTCTTCTTTGATTTGCGCCATGTATTTCTGCATTCGCCCCATGACTGCACCCAAAGTACGCGCTACTTTTGGCAATTTTTCCGGACCAATGACAAGCAACGCAACAATCGCGATGACAACCAACTCTGAAAATGCAATATCAAACATGGAGCGAGAGCAGGTGAACGCAGTCAGGGATGATTATGATGCTTTGGATTTTTTAACGGCTGGCTTTTTCGCTGATGTACTTTTTGCTTTTGCAGTTGCTGGTTTCTTGGTTGCAGTACTTTTCTTTGGAGCAGCACTTTTCTTAGCCGGCACTTCTGAGAATTCCGCCTCTATCAATGCTGATTTTTGAGGAGATTCCACTTGGGAATTCGGCGCGTCAGCGTTATTCTTCTCAGCATTCATTGCATCCTTAAAGTTTTTTACTGCACCACCGACATCACCACCAAGGTTACGTAGTTTTTTTGTGCCAAATACCAGCACCACGATCAATAACACGACTAACCAATGCCACCAAGCCCCGATTCCCATTGCTAACCTCCTAATGAATTTATCTATTAAGTCCTTGGTAGCGTCTCGCCGCCACCAAAAACATGCACATGCAAATGAAACACTTCTTGCCCACCTTCACGTCCTGTGTTGATCATGCTTCGAAAGCCTTTCAGCCCTTGCTCCATCGCTAACTTTGGCGCCAGTAGCATGATTTTCCCCAACAATGCCTGATGTTGCGCTTCACATGTCAGTAAACTTTCGATATGCCGCTTGGGAACAATGAGAAAATGAACTGGGGCTATCGGATGAATATCATGAAAAGCAATCAACTCATCATCTTCATAGATTTTATTTGAGGGGATGTCGCCTTTGACAATCTTACAAAAAATACAATCTTGGCTCATTATTACCCCTTAACAATCTTACCGTGCATTCAAGCGATTACTCTTTTGAACGGCTGGCTTTCTCATCTATGCCAGAAAGTCCCTCTCGCCTAGCCAGTTCTGCCAACACATCATCTGGCTTTAACCCGGCCTTTGCCAGCATGACCAATGTATGAAACCACAAGTCAGCCGTTTCATAGATAATTTGTTCATGATTGCCGCCTTTGGCAGCAATCACGGTTTCTGTCGCCTCTTCACCAACTTTTTTAAGGATGCTATCCATGCCTTTTGCGTAGAGTTTAGCAACATAAGACGATGCAGGGTCCGCTGACTTCCTCTGCTCCAACAATTCACCTAATCTACTTAACACATCATTCATGCTTATAAATCTCATGAGGATCTTTAATAACAGCCTGATCCGTTACCCATTGATCTTGTTCCAGCTTCCTAAAGAAACAATCATGCCTGCCCGTATGACATGCAATGCCGCCGACTTGTTCGACCTTAATCAGAATTACATCTCCATCACAATCCAGACGAATCTCGTGTATTTTCTGTACATGCCCAGACTCTTCACCCTTCCGCCATAATTTACCGCGTGAGCGCGACCAGTAGACCGCCTGCCTCGTTTTATGACTAAGTTGTAATGCTTCCCGATTCATCCACGCAAACATAAGAATACTACCCGTATCATGCTCTTGCGCAATGACTGGTGCAAGGCCATTCGCATCCCAGCTCACATCATCAAGCCAATTCATGACCTAACCTCTATTCCATGTTTAGCCATGTACTCTTTGGCCTGCTTAATCGTGTACTCACCGTAGTGAAAAATACTGGCCGCCAGAACAGCATCCGCGCCACCTTCTTTTACACCATCAACCAGATGCTGCAAATTCCCTACCCCGCCAGAGGCAATAATGGGCACCTCTACCGCATCGCTGATTGCTCGGTTAAGCGGGTTATTAAATCCAATCTTGGTGCCATCTCTATCCATGCTGGTCACCAGCAGCTCACCGGCACCCAAACTCACCATATACTCCGCCCACTTGACCGCATCTAAGCCAGTTGCTTTGCGACCACCATGCGTGAACACCTCCCACTCGAAGGGCTGATTCTCAACTTTCTTGGCATCGATCGCCACGACAATACATTGTGAGCCGAACTTGGTCGCGGCATCTTGCACCATTTGTGGATTGAGTACCGCAGTCGTATTGATACTGACTTTGTCTGCTCCTGCATTCAGAAGGCGACGCACATCTTCTACCTCACGCACCCCGCCACCGACGGTCAGCGGAATAAAAACCTGGCTCGCCACTTCTTCAATGATGTGCAAAATGAGCCCTCGATTGTCTGAACTAGCCGTGATATCCAAAAAGGTCAGCTCATCTGCGCCTTGGTCATCGTAACGCTTGGCAATCTCAACAGGGTCGCCAGCATCACGCAACTCTAAGAAGTTAACGCCCTTGACGACTCGACCAGCGGTGACGTCCAAACAAGGAATGATGCGTTTAGCTAGACCCATCTAAGTTCCTATTGACTCAACTCGTCAGCCAGTTGCTGCGCTGCAGAGAAGTCCAAAGTTCCTTCATAGATAGCCCGACCAGTGATGGTTCCGATAATGCCCTCTTGAGCCACTGCACATAGTTTTCTAACATCGTCCAGATTGGTCACTCCCCCAGATGCAATGACTGGAATGGTTAGCGCCTGCGCCAAAGCTACCGTTGCCTCGATGTTTACCCCGGAGAGCATGCCATCACGTCCAATATCGGTGTAGACAATAGAGCTCACGCCATAATCCTCGAACTTTTTGGCTAAATCGATGACATCATGTCTCGTCAGCTTAGACCAGCCGTCAATCGCCACCTTGCCATCCTTAGCATCCAAACCAACCATAATCTGACCAGGAAAAGCATAACAGGCTTCATGTAAAAAGCCTGGGGTCTTTACTGCGGCAGTGCCGATAATCACATAGTCGATCCCATCATCTAGATAACGTTCTATGGTTTCCAGATCACGAATCCCACCGCCGAGTTGAATTGGTATGCGACCACCAACAGCAGCCACTATCGACTTAATCGCCCCTTCGTTTACCGGCTTACCTGCAAACGCGCCATTCAAGTCCACAAGATGTAAACGTCGTCCACCTTGATCTACCCAATGCTGCGCCATTGCGCCTGGGTCTTCAGAGAATACCGTAGACTCTTCCATCAGACCTTGTTTCAGTCTTACACATTGCCCGTCTTTGAGATCAATCGCTGGAATAATTAACATAATGAATTTTGTTTATAATGAATCAAGAAATAACAAGTTAGTAGCCACCTAGCTCGGCGACCAATTCACGAAATTGCTCAGCAGTTGCAAACCTGCATTGGCACTTTTTTCTGGGTGAAACTGTACGGCAAAAAGGTTATCTTTCGCAATCGCGCAAGTAAATCGTTTAGGATAATGGCTTAACCCAGAAATAATACTTTCATCGTCAGGTTGCACATAGTAACTATGTACGTAATAAAACCTGGCCCCATCTGCAATGTTCTGCCACAAAACATGTGGCTGTGAATTAACTTGATGCGACTGATAGACCTGGTTCCAGCCCATGTGCGGCACTTTAAGCTTTTTGCCGAGGCTATCCACCATGTCAGCGGCTGCAAACCGTTTCACATTACCTTTAAACAGGCCAAGACCGGTAGCATCACCTTCTTCAGAATGGTCAAACAACATCTGCAGGCCGATACAAATACCCAAAAATGGCTTATGTTTGGCCGCATCCAGCACTGCACCACGTAAGCCTCTTGCGATCAGTTCGCGAATGCAGTCCGGCATCGCCCCTTGCCCAGGAAATACCACACGCTCCGCGCTTGCCACCTCATCAGGGCGGCTGGTCACGACTACGTTTTTTCCAGGGGCTACATGCTCCAGGGCCTTGGACACAGAACGCAAATTGCCCATGCCATAATCAACTACCGCAATATCTACTTTGCTCATGTTATTTTTAAACGCTGCTCAGTACCCATGTTCTTAATGGCGTTTATCCATCACAAACCAAGTCCTTATAGACTGCCCTTTGTTGACGGCATGATTCCATCCATACGCGAGTCTGGCTCAACTGCCATGCGTAGGGCGCGGCCAAATGCCTTAAAGATGGTTTCAGCCTGATGATGTGCGTTATGACCTTTTAAGTTATCGATATGCAAGGTAACTCCCGCATGATTGACAAAGCCCTGGAAAAATTCGTGAATTAAATCCACGTCAAATTCACCAATAACCGCACGTGTAAAAGCGCCATTAAATTCCAAACCTGGACGACCTGAAATGTCCAGAGCCACACGAGACAGTGCTTCGTCTAAAGGCACATAGGCGTGACCATAGCGGCGGATCCCCTTCTTGTCGCCTATTGCTTGCGCAAAGGCTTGACCGAGCGTAATGCCTATATCCTCAACCGTGTGGTGTGCATCAATATGCAAATCGCCCTTGGCGGTCACTTCGATATCCATCATGCCATGACGCGCTATCTGATCCAACATGTGGTCAAGAAAACCCAGCCCTGTACTAAAGTTAGAGATGCCCGTACCATCCAAGTTGATACTAACTGCAATCTGCGTTTCTAAAGTGTTTCGAGTAATTTTCGCGCTACGCATAAATAATCAATCTCTAATAATAGGCTGGCATTTTAACCCAATACGAGAATGCAATATATCTCTCTCATGGAATTTAATTACAAAATAAAAAACCCCAGTTTTTTAACGCTGGGGTTTTTGGGACTATCTATTCAAAATTAACTGAATAATTTTTTGATCCAACCAAACAAGCCACCTGATGAACTACCATGAGCGATCGCAGTGATTTCAGCAGCAGAAGCAGCAGGATCAGCAGCGCCGTAGATCGCAGCACCAGCAACGATGATTGTTGCGCCAGCGTCACGTACTTGTGCAGCAGTAGCGGCTTTTACCCCACCAGCAACAGAGATCTCAAGACCCAAGTTCAAACCGGCAACCAATGCCAAGTCAGCAAATGGTGTTTGACCAGCGGCTTGTTGATCCAAACCAGTATGAACGCCAATGATATGTGCGCCCAATTTAGCTGCTTCTTGTGTGCGTGCTTTTTTATCAGCAACGTTGATCAGGTCGATCTGTGCTTTTTTGCCGTATTTATTAGCAGCATCAATCACACCTTTGATCGTGCCCAAGTCTGAAGTGCCCAATACAGTACAGATGTCAGCACCAGCCTTGTAGAATGGCTCAGCTTCATAGAAGCCAGCATCCATAGTTTTTAAATCAACCAAGATTTTGTTGTTTGGGAATTTAGCACGTAATGTTTCCAGCAATTTGATACCATTATGCTTGATGCATGGAGTACCAATTTCCAAAATATCTACGTGTGGAGCAACTTTAGTCGCCAAAGCAACGGTTGCGTCGAAATCTAATGAGTCTAATGCCATTTGTGTCTGTGCCACGATACATCCTCCAACTAAATAATGAATCGAACCCAGATTTACTTTAGGTTCACGATTTACTTAGGTTAAAAAAATAAAAACAATCATCTTGTTATAGTGCACAAAACGCACATTTCGCTATGATAACCGCAGTTCATAAAAAAACTCAAACATTTCATAGCGAATTTACGGGTTTTTTATTGATTTTTTCTGACAATAACCTCTTTTTCCATACTAAAAAAATATGAAATGGCGCGATAGACCTTTAACGACGCTACTTTCGCCGATTTTGTAACCATCCTCCATAAAGAGCTGCGATTAGCTCAAAATCTCAGCCAATGCCCTCAAAAGTGCAACCGACTGCGCATCCGTACCTATTGTGATTCTCATGTATTGAGAAATTCGCTCTGGCGATTTGAAATGGCGCACGATAATACTACGTTCACGCAATTTTTCCGTCAGTTCCAGCCCGCTATGTTTTTTATGTCGCGCAAAGATAAAGTTTGCACCTGATGGAAGTACATTAAATCCCAAAGCACGCATTTTTTTAACAAGATCATCGCGTGTGGCCATCACTTGTCTGCAGGTCTTCTCAAAATACTCAATATCCTGCATCGCAGCGATTGCTCCGGCTGAGGCAAAACGGTCGATGGGGTATGAGTTGAAACTGTCTTTCACGCGAATCAATGCTTCAATCAAATCAGGCGAACCCAACGCGTAACCTACACGCAAACCAGCCAGTGAACGCGCTTTTGATAAGGTATGCGTCACCAGAAGATTGGGATATTGATCAATCAGCCCGACTGCCGATTCTGTGCCAAAGTCGACATAAGCTTCATCCACCACCACTACAGAATCTGAGTTATTTTGTAGCAACCGCTCAATCTGGGCGAGCGTCAATGGTATACCTGTTGGCGCATTCGGATTAGGAAATATAATGCCACCGTTAGGCTTCTCATAATCAGCAATATTGATGCTGAAATCTTCAGCCAGTGGGATTGTTTGGTAATCTATGCCATAGAGACCGCAATAGACCGGGTAGAAACTATAAGTGATATCTGGGAACAACAATGGCTTATCATGCTTTAATAGCGCCTGAAACACGTGCGCCAGTACTTCATCCGACCCATTGCCTACAAATACCTGATTTGCATTCAAATGGTAGGTTTCAGCAATCGCGGCTTTCAGGGCATCTGAATTCGGGTCAGGGTACAGACGTAAAGTATCTGCGGCCTCTGCCTTTAAGGCTTCAATCACTCTTGGACTAGGGCCGTAGGGATTCTCATTGGTGTTTAATTTTACCAAGTTATTCAGCTTGGGTTGCTCACCCGGTACATAGGGCGTCAGCTTATGAACAACATCACTCCAGTATTTGCTCATTTTCTTAATCGATACTCCGCTGAACGCGCGTGCGCCTGCAAACCTTCTCCGTATGCGAGAGTTGAGGCAACCCTTCCCAACACTTGCGCACCATCGGTAGACACCATAATTAGGCTGGAGCGCTTTTGAAAGTCATACACGCCCAACGGGGAGGAGAATCTAGCCGTGCGTGAGGTTGGCAACACATGGTTGGGACCTGCGCAGTAATCACCCAATGCCTCACAGGTGTCACGCCCCATGAAGATAGCCCCGGCATGCTTGATCTTCTTGCTGTACGTCAATGGATCTTCAACTGACAATTCTAAATGCTCTGGTGCAATGTAATTGCTGATCTCAGCTGCCTCATCCAAATCACGCACATGTATCAAAGCGCCCCGATCTGTCAGTGAGGTAGTAATAATGTCTTTACGCGGCATCTCTTCCACCAGTCGCTGAATGCTAGCGATAACTTTATCCAGAAATTCAGCGTCAGGGCTTAATAAAATGGATTGTGCCAGCTCATCATGTTCTGCCTGTGAGAACAAGTCCATCGCTATCCAGTCTGGGTTTGTTTTGCCATCGCAGATAACAAGAATCTCGGACGGCCCCGCCACCATATCGATCCCCACCACGCCGAACACGCGGCGCTTGGCTGTAGCCACATACGCATTACCCGGCCCGACAATTTTATCTACTTGCGGCACGGTTTCAGTGCCATAAGCCAAAGCACCCACTGCTTGCGCACCACCGATGCAGAATACGCGATCCACACCGCAAACTGCGGCGGCAGCCAGCACCAGTTGATTCTTTTCACCGTTAGGTGTGGGCACCACCATGATTAGCTCTTGCACACCAGCCACTTTTGCAGGAATAGCGTTCATCAACACAGAAGAAGGATATGCCGCCTTACCACCTGGCACATACAAGCCAACACGGTCTAAAGACGTCACTTGCTGACCTAATAAAGTGCCATCAGCCTCGGTATAACTCCATGAACTCATCAGCTGTTTTTCGTGATAACTGCGCACACGATCCGTAGCCGTCTGCAATGCAGAACGCTGATCAGCAGGTAGTCCATTCAAAGCCGCCATCAATTCAGCTTGGGTAAGCTCAAGCTCATTTAAATTCGCTGCTCCCGTTTTGTCGAAACGGTTGGTGTATTCAAGCACCGCAGCGTCCCCACGAGTTTTCACATCCTTCAGAATATTGGCAACAACCACATCTATGCTGTCATCCTGCGCAGTCTCAAATGCGAGCAGCTGTTTCAGATTGCTTTCAAAATCTGCGTCCAGCGTAGAGAAACGTCTGATTTTCATATATTGACCTATTAAACGATTATGACTTAATTAGCCGTAATGACCGATTGAAACGCATCCATGATCGGCTGCAATTTATCGCGGTTCAATTTCAAAGAAGCCTGATTCACAACCAGCCTTGAAGAGATGTCCCCCACCTCTTCTACTGCCTTAAGATTGTTTGCGCGCAATGTGCCGCCGGTGCTGACCAGATCCACGATCACATCCGCCAATCCGACCAGCGGACCCAGCTCCATGGATCCGTATAGCTTAATCAAATCTACATGCATCCCTTTGGCAGCAAAATGTTCTCTGGCGGTCTTAACATATTTTGTGACAACCTTTAATCTGGCTCCACTTCGAACTGATCCAAAATAATCAAAATCCTCGCGCACGGCCACCATCATCTTGCACTTAGCAATTTTTAAGTCGATAGGTTGATATAAACCCTCACCGCCATGCTCATCTAGCACATCCTTACCTGCGATACCTAAATCAGCTGCACCGTATTGCACGTAAGTAGGCACGTCGGTTGCTCGAACGATAATCAAGCGTACATCCGCACGATTAGTGCCAATAATCAGTTTGCGGGATGATGCCGGATCCTCAGCAGCATGTATTCCTGCAGCGGCTAATAGGGGTACCGTTTCTTCAAAGATTCGACCCTTTGATAATGCTATCGTAATCATATTCTCTATCTACTTTGCTTGGCGACTCACGAAGAGAGGCGCTTAACGTTCGCGCCCAATGCGTTCAATTTTCTTTCGAGGTGCTCATACCCACGATCTAAATGATAGATGCGCTCGACAACTGTATCACCACGCGCTACCAAACCAGAGAGCACAAGGCTTGCAGATGCCCGTAGATCAGTCGCCATCACCGTTGCGCCATCTAGAACCGGCACACCCTTGACCAAGGCCGTGTTGCCATCAATGCTAATGTCAGCTCCCATGCGCTGCATTTCCTGTACATGCATGAAGCGGTTCTCAAAGATGGTTTCCGTCACTTTTGACACGCCTGTTGCCACAGTGTTTAGCGCCATGAATTGAGCCTGCATATCGGTTGGGAAGGCGGGGTGAGGCGCTGTACGAATATTCACTGCTTTCAACAGACCATCGCTCTTCACCGTAATCGTATTGGCATCGCTGGTAACAGTCGCCCCCGCTTCACGAAGTTTTTCAATCACAGCATCCAGTAGATCGGCACGCGCATTCAGCAATTTGACTTCGCCGCCAGTCATCGCTGCTGCAACCATGTAGGTCCCGGCTTCAATACGGTCACATACGACATTGTGCGTCGTACCATTCAGTTTTTCGACGCCTTCAATCGTAATGACATCGGTACCGGCACCCGTAATCTTAGCCCCCATCTTAATCAGCATCTCGGCCAGATCAACCACCTCCGGCTCTTTCGCGGCATTTTCTAGTACAGTCGTACCCTCCGCCAGCGTTGCTGCCATCATCAAGTTTTCCGTACCTGTTACCGTAACCAGATCCATGTAATAACGTACGCCCTGCAGGCGACGATTGGGTAAATGCAAAGTACTGGCTTGAATATAGCCATGTGTAATATGGAGAGCGGCGCCCATGGCTTGCAAGCCTTTGATGTGCAAATCAACTGGGCGCGAGCCGATAGCGCACCCCCCAGGAAGCGAGACACGCGCTGTACCAAAGCGAGCCAATAGCGGACCAAGCACCAAAATAGAGGCGCGCATCGTCTTTACCATCTCATAAGTAGCTTCAAATGAAGCCACTTCACTGGCATCTAGACTCACTTTATCTTCATGACGAGACACTTTCACGCCCATCATGCCGAGCAGTTTGAGTGTCGTATCAATATCTTTCAAGGCTGCGATGCTGGAGAGATGTAAAGGCGTTTCTGCCAGCAATGCAGCACAAAGAATCGGAAGTGCAGCATTCTTTGCCCCGGAGATGGTCACTTCACCATGCAGGCGATTGCCACCTGTAATCAGTAATTTATCCAATTAGTTAGCCACATTCAAAAGAGTTTGCAATTCACCACTCTCGTACATTGCACGCATGATATCCGAACCTCCAATAAACTCGCCGTTGATATACAGCTGAGGGATCGTCGGCCAATTTGAGTAGACTTTGATGCCATCCCGAATGCTTTGATCGGCCAGTACATCAATCGCGACATACTGAACTTCGCACGCATCGAGTATCTGCGTGGCCAAATTTGAAAAACCGCATTGTGGAAACTTAGGCGTCCCCTTCATGTACAAAACGACGGGGTTGTTCGTTACCTGATTCTTGATGACTGCTTGTATATCCATCAACCTTCTCTCTACATTCAAATTATTTCAAACTATCCTGCCTTAAGCTGGCCCAGGCTTCAGTCGTTAACGTCTTCATCGATAACGCATGTATCTCGGCGCGCATTTTGTCACCCAAAGCTGCATATACAAGCTGGTGCTGCTGTACCATTGACTTACCCACGAAGGCGGGACTCACGACCAAGACCTCAAAATGTGCACCATCATCGCCATGCACTTTGATGTAGTCACACAACAAACCCTGCCTGATGTACTCTTCAACCTGTTGCGCACTTAACATAGACCCCGACTCCTTTTCGCAATTAAGTCCTGAGCTTGTAGCCGGATTCTAACATTTTTAAGCATCCCCACGCCAATGCCAGTAAAAAACCAACCACCACGGTAAGACTAAACCAAGGTGAGACATCCCCTTTGCCAAAGAAGCCATATCTGAAACCATCAATCATATAAAAGAATGGATTGAAGTGAGACAAGGTTTGCCAGAACTGTGGCAATGAATGAATGGAGTAAAAAACACCCGACAAGAATGTCAGCGGCATAATGACAAAATTTTGGAAGGCGGCCATTTGATCAAATTTTTCAGCCCAAATACCAGCAATAATGCCAAAAGTTCCCAACAACGCACTTCCCAGAAATGCGAAGGTCAGAATCCAAGCACCGTTTGCAACAGGCAAATCCACAAAGAACAATGCCACCACATAAATAACGATCCCCACCATCAGACCACGAATCATCGAAGCGGCCAAGAATGCCAAAAATAATTGCAAATGCGTTAATGGCGTTAGCAAGATAAATACGATATTCCCCATCACTTTTGACTGAATCAGACTGGATGAACTATTCGCAAAGGCGTTTTGCAATATCGACATCATGATTAAACCGGGGATTAAGAATGCTGTATAGGCCACTTCTTCATACACTTTAACGTGCCCCGACAGGACATGTGAAAAGATCAGTAAATAGAGCAGCGCCGTCAACACTGGAGACGCGATGGTCTGAAACGCTACACGCCAAAAACGCAGTAACTCTTTTTTGAATAGCGTATAGGCACCACGCCAATTTGAATGAAGCTGAATCATGCAACGTCACCCATTTCAGATTTTAGAGCCGAAGATCCAACTAATGACAAGAACACATCCTCCAGATCCGCTTCCTTTAGCTGAATATCCTCTACCTTCACGTTTTCTAGGCGCAGTGTACTGAGCACGCCCTCCATTTGATCTAAGTCTGATAGCGCTAAAGTATACGTTTGGTCTTCCTTTGATTTTAGCAACTGCTCTAAGCCTGAGGGGAGCGGCGCCCCCGACAACTTAAGCACCAGATTCTTACCCGAAAACTGATTCAACATATTCACCGTACTATCAAGTGCGACAATTTCACCTTGCTTCATCATTGCGACGCGCCTACATAGGGTCTCAGCCTCCTCTAGGTAGTGTGTGGTCAGGATGATGGTATGCCCCTCACGATTTAGTCTCTTGATGAACTCCCATAACATCTGCCTGAGTTCCACATCTACGCCTGCGGTCGGTTCATCTAGAACGATGACAGGAGGTCTGTGAGCCAGCGCTTGCGCGATCAATGCACGTCGCTTCATTCCTCCAGAAAGTCTGCGCATATTGGTGTGCGCTTTTTCCGTTAAGCCAAGACCTTCCAGTATCTCATCTACCCAAGCATCATTTTCACGACCTCGCCCGAAATAGCCTGCCTGGAACCGTAGCATTTCACGCACATTGAAAAACGGGTCAAATACCAACTCTTGTGGCACCACCCCTAGCAATTTGCGCGCTTGTTGATACTGCTGGTCGACGTCAAATCCCATGACAGAAACTCGACCGGATGTGGGCTTAGTCAAGCCAGCCAAAATGTTGATCAGCGTTGATTTTCCAGCGCCATTGGGACCGAGCAAACCAAAGAACTCTCCTTGCTCAATGGTTAAATCAATTCCTTTCAGCGCATGCAAGCCGCCAAAATGCTTATGTATCCCATTAATTTTAACTACAGAAGATGACAAAATATTCTCGAGTCGCAGTGTTCACTGCACGATTACAAAAAATTAGCCTTGCATCTAGCAAGGCTAACTCTAGGCCACATCATAATTAATGCAATGCAATAAAATCTGTAACGCCATAAAGTGCGGCTAAACTGGTGAGGCTGTCAGGCAAATTTGCAAAAGCAATCTCTTGATTGAATGAAGCTGCACGCCTCTGCCACTCCATCAACAAACTCAGCGCCGAAGTATCTACACTCGTCACCGCAGCCAAGTCAACGCACAACTTAGCTGACATAGAGAGCGCGGTACTCTCTACCAAAATCGTATTGGCATTATCTACCAGAATCTCACCCGACAAGTGCCATGTACCATTCTGAACTATGATATGTGTCATGCCCCCGCCGCTTTGTTCTTATCAGCCAACTTCTTGTTCAAGCTATCGATACCATTCTGACGTATCTCGTTACTGAACTGACTGCGATAATTCGTGACCAAGCTTACGCCTTCTATCACGATATCATAGACCTTCCAGCCGTCGTCCCCCTTGATCAAGCTGTAATCAACAGCAATGGGTTGGCCACCCGGCTGAAGAATCTGTGTCTTTACACTCACATTCTTTGCCCCCGCATCTTCACGCATGGGCTTATATTCTATCGTTTGATCCTTATATTTGCCGAGTGCTGTGGCGTAAGTGCGTAGCAACAGTGTGCGGAACTCTTTCTGAAACTGAGTCTGCTGCTCAGGTGAAGAAGTTTTCCAATTCTTACCTAATACCATGCGACAAACACGATCGAAGTCGAAATTAGGAAGAATTTTCTCCTCGGCCAATGCAAAGATCTTCTGCTGATTGCCAGCTTGAATGTCCTTATCGTTCTTCACCACAGCCAAAACCTCATCAGCAGTGCGTTTAACGAGCTCATCTGCCGTTACCTCTGCACTCATAGTTGCATAGCTCGCAGACAAGCTCACTAACAGCAGCAGTTGCAATAGATGCTTAAAAAACGTTCTCATTAAACCCTCTGAATTTCACTAAATGCCAATAATAAGGAAGCGCCGCATGGCTAGAACGGTGCATCCCCCAGTTCAGTTGACTTGCCGTCAGTCGGCTTCGTATCAGCTTTAACATCAGTCGACTTATTGTCATCCTTCGTCTCAGATGCTTTATTGTACAAAAACTGGCTGATCATTTTTTCCAATACAACCGCATCCTGTGTTTGCGTGATTTTATCACCATTCTTGAGTACCTCTTCGTCACCACCAGCCTCTAGCCCGACGTACTGCTCACCCAGCAAACCAGCTGTATAGATATTGGCAAACGTATCTTTTGGAAAGGCATAGCGCTCATCGATTTTGATATTCACGATTGCTTCATAAGCCTTGGTATCAAAGCGAATGCCTTCTACGCGACCAACCACTACACCAGCACTCTTAACTGGCGCATTGGGTTTTAAGCCGCCAATATTTTCAAATGCCGCAGTCACCGTGTAGGTATCTCCTATCTTACTGGAAGTCAGATTCCCCACTTTCATCGCCAAACCAAGCAAAGAAGCCACTCCAAGCGCGACAAATATGCCCACCCACAAATCTATTTTAGTTCTTTCCACTCACGCACCTTTCCTATTCACTCTCACACATATCATAGCGATTCTTTTTAGACCACCAGCATGAAAGAGGTTAAAACAAAATCCAATCCGAGCACAGTCAGCGAAGAAATCACCACCGTGCGCGTCGTAGCATGACTTACGCCCTCTGCCGTAGGCGGCGCATCAAATCCCTCAAACAGCGCAATCATGGTGCACGCCACACCAAATACCAAGCTCTTGATGACGCCATTCACAATATCATCTCGAAAATCCACATTGGCCTGCATTTGTGACCAAAACGCGCCATCATCCACCCCAATTAACGGCACAGCCACCAGATACCCCCCCAGCACACCCACCATAGAGAACAATGCCGCAAGTATCGGCATCGCGATTACACCTGCCCAAAAACGAGGCGCCACCACTCTGGCAATCGGATTAACCGCCATCATTTCCATTGCGGATAACTGTTCGGTCGTCTTCATCAATCCTATTTCAGCAGTAATCGCAGTGCCTGCACGACCAGCAAACAGCAATGCTGTAACCACAGGGCCTAACTCGCGCACCAAGGCCAGCGCCACAAGAACACCAATCGCCTCTGATGAACCATACTTCTGCAGCGTGTTGTAACCCTGCAGCGCCAATACCATCCCCACAAAAAAAGCAGAGACGATAATAATCAGCAGTGACATTACACCGGTAAAATAAATCTCACGCAATGTGAGATGAAATCGACGGAAACTTTCGCCTGAATAGATGATGGTCAAAAAAAACAAGTGCGCACCAGCACCCAAGCGCCAAACTCGCGCAATCATGCGCTGACCTAACTCTGACAAGAAACCTAGCATGCCTGCAAATAAATTCAATTGATTCTCGATGATTCGCGTATATTAATCTGGACCACTAACCGAATAGCTCCGACCGGTAATTTTGCGCCGGATAATGAAAAGGAACCGGGCCGTCCTTCTCTCCATGTACAAACTGATGTACAAACGGTAACGTAGACTGCATCAAATCATGCGGCGTCCCTTCAGCCGCCACCTCGCCATTTGCCACAAAATAAACATAGTCCGCAATCAAAAATGTCTCTTTGACATCATGCGAAACGATAATTGAAGTTGCCCCCAACGCATCGTTCAGGCTGCGGATCAAATCACAAATAACCCCCATCGATATGGGGTCAAGACCTGCGAATGGCTCATCATACATGATGATATCAGGATCAAGTGCAACCGCACGCGCAAGTGCAACGCGTCTTGCCATACCACCGGAAAGTTCAGTGGGCATTAAGCTATGTGCACCACGCAAACCAACCGCATTGAGTTTCATCAGCACCAAATCCCGAATCATAGATTCGGACAGATCCGTCAGCTCTCGCATCGGGAAAGCAACATTGTCGTACACACTCAAATCCGTAAACAAGGCGCCATGCTGAAATAGCAAGCCCATCTTGCGGCGCAACTGGTAAATCCCCTCTCGATTCTGCTGATGGACAATCGCTCCATCCACCCGCACCTCGCCCTTGCTAGGCTTGAGCTGACCTCCTATCAAACGCAATAACGTGGTCTTCCCACTGCCACTGCCACCCATGATTGCTATAACCTTACCGCGAGGAAAAGCCATATTGATCCCCTTATGCAGTAACCTCCCCTTGTAACCAAAGGAAACATTGTCAATTTCTACGATGTTGGATGTCATGGATAGGATGGAGTTAATTGCTTATTTGAAGCACTATTCTAAAACAATTTAGCTTGTTAGCAAGCTTTTCTAGTTATTAAACGATAAAGCTCACCGAAGAGAGCTTTAAACGTTGAAAACACAACTTAACTAGAAGATAGTCATCCCCGTGTGATGTAGCGAATATCGACAGCAGCAAGGAGTGATGAGGTGAGTTCCGCATAACGAGTCACAACTCCTCGCCACCGCTTAAGATGCAAAAAAGCGTTCTCCACCAGATGTCGTAGTTTGTAGAGGCTTGCTACTCTTTCCTGCTTCTTTGAGGTGGAATCTGTGCCTTCATGCATCTTCACGTCTAGGTAGGTGTGTTTCCAGCAGTTCCCATATACGATTAATCATGTCGCACTAGAATGAGAGACAAACATTGTACGTGGAGTTATCTAGAATCGTTGGTGATGCCACATTACTAGTCGCCCAGACTGGTGTAGTGCCAGTAGCATATGCCCTGAATGAGCCCGTTGAAGTCTCGCTATCATCCAAAGATGTATCTAGTTGCTTGGCAAATTTACCAAGAACGCCAGCGGAACAGATCACAAACGCACCGGCTAATCCTGTCGGTCCCCCAAAAGTAGAAACACTCTCAATACCAATCCTGCCACCATCAGTATTTGTAGGCAGATAATTAGCGTCGGATGTACTTGTTGGACCTGCCGCCAATCCAGCCAATCTTACATGCTGCCAAAACAAACCCGCTTCTGTAGTAAGGGTGCTGGAGTCCCAATCCCCCTCAATTACACCATTCCCCAGAGTGCCGCCTGCTCCATTTGTGCCGCCTGTCAAATGTGTACTTGCCAGCCTGTCATCGCCTGGCAATGCCCTATATTTATCCTGATATTCCTAAATATAAACTTGTATATTTTTAATATCTGCTGCCATGTTTTTAACCTTAGCGCTATTGATTAGTTCCTGTCCTTTTAAAACCCCACCTAACAACAGGCCAATAATTACCAGTACTATTGCTAATTCGATCAAAGTAAAACCCGATTGCGTCTTTTTCATTGATTACTCCATATTCAATACAAAAAATAAATGCATTACATAATCTACTACATCTGACCAGTAACTCGCAAAAACGTACAAATCTAATTGCGGCCATTAAATAATACTTACATCCAATTGAAATATAGGACGCTTCTATCAATACATTTTTTGCGAACATCAGCTTCGCGGATTGCTTGCTTAAACCACTTGATCACATGATTGCGTTGGTTTTCTCGGTTTCTGAATTCCGGCACAACCGATTCGAGCTTCAGCATCTAGCGAGGTTGGGACGCCCCGTGCAGGTGTGCGCCTTTGGCGTGTGAATAACCAGCTTTAGCTGGGGTATTCCACGGACCAGCCAAGTACAGGCTTATGCGTAATGCTGCATCTCAATCTCTGTATTTATAGAAGTGCCCCATAATTATCACACAAAAACATATTGAGATTTTGTGAGCGGTTAACTGTGGTTTCTAGGTTTATTGGCATTATGCCTTATTGCAACGTGGTTTATTAACTATTGTTTTTAGACCGCTATTAGGTGGAAAACAAACGGTTTTGAAAGATTTTAGTGTTACTCGCAATATGTTGGATTAATCTTTCTACCATGGTTTTTTCGGTACCTGCGGCTGTGAAATGCCAGTGGAATGAGTGAAGCTAGAGCTTTCTTCTTAAGCATCATAATGATAAACCTCGGGTTTACATGAGAGACCTCATTAATCCCGTTAAAATTCATCTCAATACGTGAATTAGTTCACGCTGCCGCACGGGAGAAACTCCCGAATTTACTTATGACTCTTTTTGAAGAGTTTCGGCATTTGATGCCAAAACCAGCCTATCAATACCAGTATGGTCGCGATTAAACCAAATATCCAACGCGCATCGCGTTCTGCAATCGCTTCTTCTCCTTTGGTTGATTAACGTCTTTTAAGAATCGTCAATTTACCAAACCGAAGCAGTGGCTACCCGCCTTTTTATTTACAGCAGTTTATGGACTTGACCTGTGTCTCGATATGGAGTTGACATATACAGGTTTCAGATAGAGTGGGAGGAACTCCCGAATTTACTTATGACTCTTTTTGAAGAACCTCGGCGCTTGATGCCAGAACCATCCTATCAGTACCAGTATGGTCGCGATTAAACCAAATATCCATCTGGCATCGCGTTCGGCTATCGCTTCTTTTTTAAGTTCATTGTTGCTCAATGGCTTCATCGCGTCAGTGGGTGTTTTGATGTGGGTTGCTTGCATGGCAGCGGCTTGCGCAACATGCAACATAAGCGTTTGATTAAATGCGGATAAATGTTCCCCCACTTCATCTAGCAAACCATCGGGGGTAGGCTCTCCCAGGTTTAGCTCTTTTACATAGGCGAGCAAATTCGGGTGGTTGCCTTCTAAAACCGCTTCTTCTCGTGTCCAGTAGCCAATAATTTGATGATGACCATCGAGTTTGGGGATGGGTTGTGGCGTTTCATTGCCAACCCCTAGTAATAAGCCTTTTACTTTTCCTTTTATTTCAAGTAGTTCTGTGAGCCTTGGTGCGCTGTGGTGCGGCATTTCATCCGCATCTGTCACCATGACAAGGTTTAATTTTCGTTTATCGGCTTCTTTGATGGAGGAAATGAGGGCGCGAATAATCCATGAATCCCCAACCCAGCGCATATCAGTGCTGACTTTTGCCACCACTTGCTCAATGGCTGGGAAATGTTGGCATATTTCTAGTGGCTCAAACAGTACGGTAACTTCATCTCCTGCAAATAGCCCAATAGAGACTCGCGACCCGCAAGGTAGAGATGACATCGCCTCTCGGACAGTGAGTTTTGCTAATTCAATGCGCGAGGTTTGCGGGTTCGGGTAGTCAACATCACGTACATTCATGCTTTCACTAATATCAATGACAAATAGCGTGTCTTGCACGATGCTTTTTAATTGAATATGTGGGTAAAACCAAACCGGTAATAGCACTAATCCGGCCAATATAAAAAATAGGGAGCCGTTTTGCCATGCGTGGCGCAGTGCAATCCGTAATTGTTGCCAGTGATATTTTACCGAATGGGGCATTACGGCAAGCCTCTGCGTTTGTTATCACGCATCATTGCGGTTCCATTACGTTTAAATGGTTGCAGCGTTACACCGTCTGTTTCTGCCAGCCATGCTTGCGTGCGCTTCTCAGGGCTGAGGCGGTCTAGTAGCTCTAAGTTAAATCTTGCTTGATATAAGTCTGGATTCAGCCTCAAAGCACCTTTGTAAGCTTCTCTGGCTAACTCGATATGCGCAACGGCTTGTTGATGTGAGCCGCCTGCTTCTATATTGGCTGAGTTTAATGCTAAATCAAAATACAAATTACCCAGCCCGAATTTAGCAAGCGCACGTATGCTTGCATCTGAAGCCGCCTCAGCTAAGGTAAACGCTTTTGCTGTTTGTGCGAGCAGTAGTGAAGTTTTCTTGAGTGACGTTGTCTTTTGTTGAGATAAGCGATAACCAATATTGTAAGCAAGCAAATGATTGTTCGCGTTAAGCTTGTGCTTAACAATGGCACCACTGCGGTAATCTTGATTTAACTGGTGCGCTTTCCAAGCAATGTAGGCTTGGTAGCATGCAAAAGTACATAATACAACGATGAGGGATAATAAAATCTTGGGTAAATGTTGTGTCCACCCATGTTTAGCTTTGTTGATGAATCTGAATTGAACGGTCATGGCTTCCACACTTTTATTTCTAAGCGTTTAACAAAAATGAGTGCTGCTAATAACAACATGGTGAGCATGTAAAAATAGATGCCATAATCTTTGCGCGGCAAGCGTAGCTCATATCTTGTGGGTTTATTTGTGGCTTGGCTAATGGCTGCAATCGCGGTTTGCAAACCTTCTTCACTTTCAACTTCAAATGCGCGGTATGGCATGCCAAGTTGTTGAAATACTTCGTGCATGGAGGTCGATTGTTTTTTTGCAGCATAAGCCGTGTCTGCTTGGGTTTCAATTTCATTCTCACCCGCGATCACCGTGTCTAAAATGCTCATTTCTCGTTCGCCGCGCACGTAAATCCACATCAATTGAGCGCGTTGCCTGATGAACTCTTGTTTGAGAACTGCCTGATCTTCCCCCTCTATAATTGCATCGCCATCAGAAACTAATAAAATGAGTCTGGTTGCGGTATAAGGTCTGCCTTCAAAGTAATCTAATGCCAGTGCTAAGGCGCGCCCTAGGGCAGTAAATCCGGTACTTTGGCTTTGCGCGCTTAATAAAGCAGCTTCTGCCAATGCTCTATCAGAAGACAATGGCGCAACACTAATCGGCGAGGCATTAAAAGCCACCATGCCAAAAGTATCCGCAGGTCGCCGCTGCATAAACTTTAGTAACACTTGGCGAGCTGCCTCTATTTTGCTCAAAAAATGATGGGATGACTCTCCAGCCTCAGCTGCTTGCCGATTGTAGTCTCTGCCTTTGATACCTTCTGACATACTGCCACTGCGATCCAACACCACGACAATTTCTGCACCCTCGCCAATTCTGCTTGCCGTTCCGCCTTCGGTAAAAGGGGCTGCGGATGCAATAATTAGGCAGGCAATCGTTAGGCTGGCAAGTGCACGGATACCCCAGCGCAGATATTCGGATGGCCTGTCTCTGGGCCAATCTTCTAACCCGGGGAAGTTAAATTGCCTAATCCCATGTGAGATAAAAGGCAAGCCAGCCATCGGCAACAACCACAATAATTCGGGCTTAAAAAAATGTAGGGTATTCATTGCTTAATTTTTTGTGAGCGACTTCACGGGCATTGCGCGCTTTCTGTAAATGCGTTCAGCAATTGCTGAACGGCTTACCCAAGCCAAGGTTTGCGCTACAGTGATTGGGGCTGTCGATGTGTTTTCATAAATACTGCGCCATGAGTCATTAAAAAATTGATGGATTGCCTCGCGTTCGCTTTCTAAATAAGTGGCTTCTGTAAACAGTGTATTCAGCGTGCTGGGGTATAAACTTTGCTTTGCGGCACGGTTGAGTGCATGATGAATTTGTTGCAATTGCTTATGTTGCAACACATCGTTGTTAAAGCCCTTGAGTTGTCGCGCCAATGCGGCGATGGGTCCGGGTTGATACGGTAACCAAGGAAGCAAATCCTTCACCCATAGTAAAAATAGTCCCAAGATAGTTGCAATTGCGAGGCATATCCCCATTAGGGTGAGCGGGGTGTAAACATCAAATGCTGGCGGGGGAATATTGTGATGCCGCTTTACTTCGCCTATTGGGTAAGGCAATACGGGGGAGTAGTAAAAGCGCTGCGCTGGGATCACGATAGACTGCTTGGGGTCATCTAAACTTTTGATGATGATTTGAGGCGTTTTGAGTGCTTGCGCGATTTCTACCGTAGCGAAAATTTGCCAAGTAAACGTTAAGCTGGTTTTATCTTTTTGACTATCCACTTTTAAGTCGTGCAAATCTAACCAAGGTTTGACACGCCCAATCAGTGGCAAGCTCTCAGGGTCTATCGAAAGTTTATTTTTTGTAGGAATCTCTACGTGCATTTTGATGTAGTCCCCCATCGTGTAACCACTATCTTTCATCGCAATATGGACAGGTAAGCCACTGTTGACGTCGACGGCTTTTGCAATCGCTGTGTGACAAACCAACATGAGCAATAGCAAGGTTCTGATGAGGTGACGCATCATGCGTTTCTTTCTAAAAAATACTGTGTTAAATATTCGGGTTGAAATTGCCCCCTGACTAAAAAAGGCTTGTATCCATAAATACGACAGGTGTCTTGAAGCGTTTTTAGATGTTCAGATCTAGCCTTAACAATTTTTTCTTTTAGAGCTGACCGCATCCACACAAATTGTGATGTGCCAGTTTCCATATCTTGCATAGTGGCAATTCCCCGCGTTGGCATGTGGTTAAACTCATGGGGGTCTTGCAAAATAATGGGCACCACATCATGGTGATTAAGTGCCTGAAACAGTTTTCTCGCGCGGTCTTTAGCCCATCTAAAATCTGATATCACAAACACCAGGCAACGCTGTTTAGGGAGTAATGATGAAACATTCAACAATCCATCCGCATTGTTGCCTGAAAGCTCAATTTTAGATAAATGCTGTTTTACCCAAAGCCATGCGGAGCGATTGACTTTAGGGGGTAGCATGTATTGCTTTATAACTGCACTATTCGCCGCATAGAAACCAAACGCATCACCTGAGCGATAAGCAGATAGTGCAAGTTGTGAAGTAATCTCCTCCGTGACTGCAAAGCGACTCACTGCGCCTTGATAGCCCATAGATGCGGAAGCATCCACCAATGCGATGACTTTGAGCGACGTATTCAGATTAAAATCTCTTACCCATATTTGCTCAAAGGGGTCGCGCATACTTGCCCGCAAATCAATGCGCCGTGGGTCAGGATGGTCACGCAGCAGAACCAGCGCGCGTAATTGATCGCCAATGCCGGCGGATACACCACGTTTAGCACCCGGCTGATTGCCCGTTGGCTTCCATCGAATTTTATAATGGATTAGTGCGCTCTTAATCATGAATCTTGATCGTCAGACCTAGTGAGAGATGTTTACGGCGTTGGCACGTGATTTAAAATCGCTTTTGTATAAGCACGCGCGAGCCAAGTGCGCTGTAGTTCATAAATTGGCTTAAAAAACACGCGGTGCGCAATCACTTCATGAAACACGCTGGCAACATCTTCTGGCGTTAAGTGGGAGCGCCCATTCATCCATGCGGCAACTTTTGCAGCGCGTACCAGCATACTACTCCCTCGTGGACCCATGCCAGCGATCATCAGTTCATCCATCTCTACATCAGGTAAAGCAATACCGTACTCTTGTGGGCGGTGAGAAGCCCGTCTTAAATGTTCCACAAAGTCTTGAACAGCGTCACCAGCGCTTACCATATTTTGGATAATCGGGGCGACTAGGCGGAGCTCGGTAAAGTTAATGCGATTAGATGTCACCGATTGGATCAATTGATCCGTATCGTGAAACCGAGTGTCAAAAGTGAGTGCCTTATGAATGTCAGCATCATTTTTTGGAGCAATTTCAATTTCCATCAAGAATCTGTCGCGTGCTGCACCCGGTAACTCAAAGGTTTCTTCCTTTTCAACCGCATTTCTATCTGCAAACACTTGTAAATGTGGGAATTGATATTCTCGGTTAAATGCACTCACAGAGCGCTCTGCCATGATACGCAGTAATAGTGAATGCACTTGTGGACGCGCTCGGTTAATCTCATTGAAAAAGAAGACGGATAAATCCTCGCCTTGCATCAATAATGGACTAGGCTCTACTTTGGGTTTTCCTTCGCTACTAATGTTAAGTGTGATAGATCAAGTCTTGAGGCATTAAATCAATTGTGCCTTCAATGCGTTGATATCCCCCACCAATCCCTCTGGCAGCAGCTCTTAGTAATGTTGTCTTCCCTACGCCAACATTGCCCTCAAGTAAAACATGGCCACGTGAAAAAATAGAAATAATCAGCAAGCGTACAGCAGGTTTTAATCCTAAGACGACGTTGTTTAATTCTTGTTCAAGCGCAAGCGCGTGATTACGCCATTCTTGCAAGGTGGCCTCTGACATAATGTTCCTTTATGGTAATGGCGAAATTGTCTTAAATAGATTCTAAGTGCTATTAGAATCTTCTGCCAAGGTGATTGGATAGGGAAGTTTTCCCGACTTTTAGCGTTGGGGTTTTACCCTGATGTTTGGTGAAAGGTGCCACTGTATGTCTAAGCGATAGTGTTTTGTTAAAGTGAACGGTTGTCGTATGGTCATAAATGTGACATGGGTGTCCGAATGTCGACGATATCTCGGTGTAGAGCAGTCCATGAGGCTACAAAATAATTGAGCAGTTAACTGCGGTTTCTAGGATAATGTACGACTTCGTGCGCTCGTAGCTCAGTTGGATAGAGTGTTGGTTTCCGAAGCCAAAGGTCGTGGGTTCGACTCCCGCCGAGCGCGCCATATTTTTCAAGGAAAGCTAGGATAGTGATTACTAACTTTGCTTTTTCATGGCCCACCAGTGGCCCACCAATGGCCCAAGTTTGGCCCACATCCTTTCATCCAAAATTTGGATTATAAATTTTGACCATTGGTTAATGGCCCATAAACTTATCTACATTTTAGTCGTCTTTACCATGTCTTCGTGCCTAAAAGTTTATTGGTACTAAATTAATGACTTATCCACTATGATGTTCACAGGCGACCTATTTCACTAGCTCTCGCCAACCCATCATCAAATTCTCAACTAATAGCATTTATTAAGCGGAGCTAAGTATGGAAAGATTTTTCAAGAGTTTCTCTAGCCTAAATCGCTTCCCAGTTCTACATTTGAACACGCATCCATAATTCACTCTTCTGGAACGAACTGCAATAAGTCATCCACATTGCAGTCAAAAAATATACACAGCTTATTCAATGTATCTAAATCAACACGATTAGCATTTTCATCATAAAGAAGAGTAATTGTGTTTCGGTGAACATCTATTGCCCTTGCTACATCAGAAATTTTCAATTTTCTCTCTCCCATCAATCGGGATAAATGACATTTAATCATACAAAACTCTCTTTTTACATTCTAAATGAAAATAGTTGTTGCAAAATGAAATATTTGCATCTAAAATGTCATGTAGGATGGAATTTATACAGGCAGAAAGATAAATGTTCATTCTATCTTAATTATTTACTTTTAGAAAGAATATATTATGACTCAAACATACTTAACTACTGATCAACTGGCAGAGCGCATTAACTACAACCCTAGAACGATCCGAAATCAATTGAAGGACAGTGTTTTGATAGAGGGGGTACATTACATACGTCCTTTTGGACGTAGAAAAATCTTGTACATCTGGGAAGTCATCGAGAGCGAAATTCTTACTCGCCCCCTCAGCCCAGCCTCCATTCCGATGGCAAATGGAGGGTACTGCCATGGGTAGCATCCGTGTAAATAAGGGCAAACTCTTTTGTGACTTTCGATATAAAGGAACTAGGTGTAGAGAATACACTGCACTTGCAGACACAAAACAGAACCGGCAGAAGCTATCTAAGCTTCTGGAAAAAATAGAGGGCGAAATTAAAGATGGTGCTTTTGAATATGCCAGATATTTTCCTAATAGCAGACTAGCCAAAACTTTTACTTTTAACATTGCTGCATCTAGTGAGTCAAACTTGCATTTAGTCACAGCAAATAAACAATTAGCCCATATTCAACAGCAGGTTGATGGTGCTCCGTTTTTTAGTGACTTTACTGAGAAATGGTTTGATGAATGTAAGATCGGCTGGCGCAAAAGCTACGTGCAAACCATGCGCGACACCATCGATAAACACTTGGTGCCGTATTTTGGAGAAAAGGTAGTCAGCAGCATCCGTCGTGAAGATATTCTTGATTTTCGTTCTCAACTCGCCAAAGTCCCAGGACGAAAAAATCAGACCCTCTCAGCACGGCGCATCAATGCCATTGTATTGGGATTAAGACAAATTCTTAATGAGGCTGCTGACCGTTATAACTTTACCTCACCGGGGCAAAGAATCAAACCCCTAAAAATCAAGCGATTGGATATTAAGCCCTTTACGCTTGATGAGGTGAGTCTGATTCTAAAAACCGTGAGGCAAGATTATCGCGATTATTTCATTGTGCGATTTTTTACAGGAATGCGCACGGGCGAGATTCATGGTTTGAAATGGAAGTATGTTGACTTTAAAAATCGACTGATTCTGATCAGAGAAACCTTGGTGGGTGAAGAGATGGAGGATGAGGGTAAAACTGATTTATCCATCCGCGAGATTTTCATGTCAGATGCAGTGCACAACGCCTTGATGCGCCAAAGTGAAGCTACGCAAAAGCATTCTGAATTCGTATTTTGCAACACTGAGGGCAAACATCTAAACCTTAACAATCTAACCAACAGAGTCTGGTACCCATTGCTCCGCTACCTAGGTTTAGAGCTACGCAGACCTTACACATCTAGGCATACGGCAGCTACGCTATGGCTAGCTGCTGGAGAAAATCCAGAATGGATTGCACGTCAGATGGGACATTCAACGACGGAAATGTTGTTCCGCGTTTATAGCCGTTATGTGCCTAATTTAACGAGAAATGATGGTTCTGCCTTTAACCGTTTGCTTACAAGCAACTTAGAGGTTCCATCCACAACAACTGTAGTTAAAAATACATAAGGACTTCATCATGAACGATGTATTAAATGAATCACGAGAAATGCAGATTGTAGATCGACTGATTATGCGCCTAACCTCTAAGGCGACACCCAGCCTATGCATGCTGATAGAGCAGTTACCTTTGATTTTTAGGGTGATAGCAATTGAATCTCGACTGACCGAAAATAACCGTCATGAAATAATCACTGAGATATTTCATGAACAGGCTAGCCTACGTGTGAAATGGACGGCTGATTATGTAGATGCGCGACTCAAAAAAGGTTGTCTTGTCAGCATCCGCTGGAAAGGACAAACTTTGTGCGAGCATGGCGCAATTATCATAAGCCGACTGGTGTTGGTTGATAGCCCACCGAATGGCTTGAGTATTTTTGAAACAGTGCCGACCGACTGGGTCTGGGATAGGTCGCTCATTCAACGTGCTATTGCCATTTATAATAAACTGCCTAATAACTATCAGAGATTGATCAATGGAGTTTTGTGGGATCAGAAACGTTTCTGGCAATTTTTGAACTATCCTAGCTCGTTGAACCACCACCACGCAATACCCCATGGCAATTTGATTCATACCATTGAGGTGTGTGAGCTGGCGCAAAAGGTGACTTTAAATGATAGTGTAGATTTAAATCGTTTGACTCTGCTTTGTTTTTTGCATGATATTGGCAAGACTGACGAGTATTGGTATCACGAACAACATCAGCGCTATTACATGTCGAAACGAGGGCAATTGCTTGGGCACAAGCTCACCGCCTTGGAATGGGTGGTCGAGGCAAAAAATAAGTATCAGATTATAATAACTGAGCGGGAGTGGCTGGAGATACTTCATGGCATTACATCCACCCAAGGGATTGCCGACTGGACTGGATTTAGGTCTCCAAAAACTACGGAGTCATCTCTTATATCAATGATAGATAACTTGTCGGTAAAGCAACAATGACTCCTTTATCAGGATAATGCGGACAAAGGAGTCGTTCAGGTTCAGCAAGCCAACCTCAGTTCAGGGCAATTGGCAGTTCAATTTAGTGCCATTAGTTCGAGCCTAAACTGGGGAGCCAGATACTAAAAGGCTAGCATTCATGCGCTAGCCTTTTTCATTTCTGAAACGTGACAAAAACGTGACAAACTAATCACGTTACCTGTCCCCCGACCGAGTTCAATCCTGGAAGCAGCAAATGCCAGATTCTCAGTTGCAAATTCTGCATAACGATCAACCATCGATCTGGTTTTCCAGCCTCCCAAGTCCTTCAGTTCATCACAACTCGTGCCAGCCTGACGATGCCAGGATGCCCAAGTGTGCCTCAAGTATACTAGCTCATAGTGACACCAGTTGCGTTGAAATAATCAGTAGCCACTGCTTGGTATTTTGAACAACAGGGGCGAACTCACTTTATTTAAGACCCGCGCCTTCAAGAACGTAGCCTTTTTCGCGGAAGAGCCTCAGGCAAGCGTCAACCACGTCCGGATCATAGATCTGGTCGCGTTTTGCTTCGATTTCAGCCAGCCCGGCCTCGATGCCGATGGCTGGGCGGTAGGGACGGTGGCTGGTGATGGCCTCGACCACGTCGGCCACACTGAGAATACGCGCCTCCAGGATGATCTCATCGCCCTTGAGCCCATGGGGATAACCACTCCCGTCCAGACGCTCATGATGTTGCAGCACCATGTCAGCGACCGGCCATGGGAATTTCACATCTTTGATGATCTCGTAGCCCACTTCGGGATGTGAGCGGATGATTTCAAGTTCACCATGTGTGAGCCGGCCCGGGCGATTGAGAATCTCGGCGGGAACGTAAATTTTGCCTATATCGTGGATCATGCCGCCCAACCTGAGGCCTTCGATGCGATCTGCATCCATCCCGAGTTCTCCGGCAATCGCGGTAGCCAGTTGCGCGACACGGCTTTGATGGCCTGCGGTATAGGGATCGCGCTTTTCCACGGTGAGCGAAATGGCACGGATAGTATCGAACAGGGATTCCCTGAGCTGTTCCGCGCTCTTCTGATGCTCCTTCTGAAAGTGATCGCGTTCCTGATGTGTACGAAGGGTGTGAATGCCAAAAGAAAGATCCTCGGCCAACTCTTCAAGCAGATCCAGTTCCTCGTGACTGAAGGTATTGGCTTCCGCTGAGTAAATGACGAGTCCCCCGAATGCGACCCCCTCCTTTGGCTTCAGCGGAAATGCGATGCATGCCCTATAGCCACGGGCAAGGGCCGCCTCGCGCCATGGCGCGAAGGATGGCTCATTGGCAATATCCCGCACGACAACCACCTGGCCGCTGCGTATGGCCTGTGCGGTGGGTCCCTCATAACGCCCGGTATCCGACCAGGTAAGATGCAGCATTTCAATATAGCCATCGTTATGTCCGGCACTGATCATGGGACGGATGCTCTGCTTCTCGTCATGTTCCGCATATCCCACCCAGCACATCCGGTATCCGCCTTGCTCGACGATGTTCCGGCACATCTCGGATAGCAGGTGATGCTCATCCCTGGCGTGGACCAGAATCCTGTTGCAGGAACTCAGGGTTTTCAAAGCACGCACGGCGCGCAGCAGGGTATGCTCAGACAGTCTGCGCTGAGAAATGTCGCGGCACAGCGAAAGTATCTGTATCTGACCCTGTCGTGTCACGACCGTCGCATTGACTTCGATGGGCGTGATCCTACCTTCGCAGCCTGTATAGTCGATTTCCAGGTTTCTGATCTGTCCATCCCGTGCGCATTGCGCAATGGCATTGGCATTCTTGTCCGTCTCGTACTCGGCAGTCCATTCAATCACGCTGCGACCAATAATTTGCTTCAGTTCGCGGTAGCCCGTGAGTCGAACGTACTCGGCGTTGGCATCGATGACGCGGCCCTCAGTGTCGATGACAACATATCCGGTGTTCGTGGTTTCGATCAGACAGGGTGCGATGCTCGTTTTCCCTTGTCCCGGCCAATTTGGCTTCGGTAATGTCATGCAGAAAGTGGATGGAGTATAGGTATTCGCCATTTTGATCGAATGCATGGCTCGAACGGGAAAGGTAGATTTCGCCGGTTTCCAGCTGAAACTCCTGATCGTGAAAAACCCCTGGTTGCGGGTGCTTGACTGCATCCACGCTCCCCGACAATGGCCCTTCCAGCTTCGGAAAAACCTCCCAGTAAGGACGACCGATAAACTGCTTGAAAGCCAACCCCGCCTTGTTGGCATAGGCTTTGTTGGCACGGAGCACATTGAATTGGCGATCATGCATGAAGATCGGATCCGGCACGGCATCAAATGACTGAAGCCATTCCTGATGCACGGCCTCAATCTTGCTGCGCGAGATTTCCTGCTCATGAATGGCAGCCTCCCTCCGCTCAATGGCGCTGTGATAGACCTGCTGCAGACTCAACTGGATGCTGTCGCGCAGGCACTCGAACAGGTGGTGGGTCTGAGGGGTATAGCTGTTTTCCTTCTTGTCCAGAATGCAGATGGTGCCGAAGAGCTCGCCGTTGGGCCAGGTCAGCGGCAGACCGCAGTACGAGATCATTCCCAGCTTGATGTCCGGGTTGTGATCCCAGACCGGATCCTTCAGGGCGTTGGGCACCAGCAGCTTGCGCTGGGTGCTCATGACGGTTTCGCAGTAAAGCCCGCTATTCAGCGGCGCCTTTTCGCCGGGCTTGTAAACATTGCCCTGGCTGTGGCTGCTGCGAAACACCTCGATTTCCTGCTCATGCACCCGCATGATCAGCGCCGCCGGAATACCGGCGACCTCGGCCAGCAAGTCGACTGTCACCTGCCAGCTAGACAGTATGTCTTCCGGAATTTCGATGTCGTCGAGGACGGGATATTTTGGCGAGATTGCGGTTTCTGTGTTCATCGTCATTCCCTGTTCTGCGTAGTTGGCCTTCCGCCGGTTTTTTGAGCTAAGTCCGATTTTATAGAGGGGCAAGTTTGATTATTATGCAGCATTTTATGTTGTTGTATAAGCCAACCTTGGGCGAATTGAGCAGGTATTTGATTGTTTATTTTTTACATATCGGCGAATGCGATTGTAAAACACCTCAATATACTCAGGCGACGTCGCGGCCTTCACGTTTTCTTTGCTGCGCATTCCCGCCTTTTTTCTAACGGATCAACGGGCATTTTCGCGGTATCCCTCTTTATAGGAGATGCCTTGGCTTTTGAGTTTGCCTGACCATTGGGTTTTGCTTTCCCGCTCGGTTCAGCAATACGTGCAAATTCCGGTTTCTTCGAATTCTTCTTCTCGTCGCTTGCTAAGGCTTGCAGGCCGCTCAAGAACAAGGTCATTGATCAGGCCAATCCAAAGTTTTCTCATCGCGCTCTCCATCTAGGGGGTGTGTTAAAACTATATGATCCAGGCGACTTGAAAGGCCCAAGTGCCACGAAAGTTTCATCAACAAAATACGCTTTACCAATTCACTTTGATACTACAATATACCCGGAACATCGCCAAATCAATTTCAGAAACCAATTAATGAAATTGAAATAGAACTAAATGCAGGTAATGTAGGCCGGGGCTTTGATATCGTGTTAGCTTTACAGCAGAGGGTTCCTTTGAGAGTTGAAAATAATAGCAAAGCAAAACGTGGCTATGGGTATTATCGCGCTAGCGCACTTCAAACGTACAAAGCTAAATTCCCAAATCTAGATAAACATATTGATGCAAATGCCGCTTTTAAGATAATTGCAAGGGAGTGCATTAACCATCTAGAGAGTAATCGAGATATCGTACAAAATGAAGCCAACATTGAAGGCGTCCATCAAATGCGTATTGCTTTGAGACGGCTTCGTTGTGCATTTTCATTATTTGAAAAATTCATTAAGTGTGAAGAAAGCCATTTGATACTCACTGAAGTGAGTTGGCTTGCAAACAAATTAGGAAAAGTCAGGGATTTTGACGTTTTAACTACTGAGACACTCCCTAATCTTAGAGATTATTCAAACAATCATAACGACATATTAGTGCTTAGTGAGCAAGCAATACGGGCAAGACAGTTAGTTTGTCAGGCTATGCAGGAGGCAATATTGTCCCGGCGTTACCACAGTCTTTTGTTAACACTCTCATCTTGGATTGAAAATAAACGCTGGCTGGAGCAGCAACACAAAAGCGGTCATTTTAAACTACTCAAGTTTGCTAAAAAGTCATTGAACTCGTTTTATAAACCTCTAATGAAGTGCAAGCTAAGATTCAAGGATATGCAACCTAAAGATAGGCACAAAGTCAGAATTGCAGCCAAAAAATTAAGATATGCCATGGAGTTTTTTTACAACTTGTATCCAACCAAGCAGATTGATGCATTCATAATAAAATTAGCTAAGTTACAAGACAGTTTGGGTGCGATGAATGATATGAATGTTACTCAAGGTCTATTAAGGCCAATTTCTAAAACCATACCTAGTACCAACCTAAATGAAGCAATAGATATTTCCGAAAGATGGATCAGGAAAAAAATCAACCAAGAATGTTCTAAAGCGGATTCTGCATTAAAAAACCTATTGAAAGTTAAGCCCTTTTGGATTGATCTAGAAACTCCTCAAACCTAGTCCGCAAAATTTAACGGTTTGCCTAAGGCCAACTTTGTAGTGTTTTTAAAGGACTGCGAGTGGCGTTTTAACAATCCAACACCACATCTCGCGTTTTTTGAATACGCAGCATACGTGTTCGCCCTAACTTAAGTGTACCGGCGATTCTTGCTAGAGTATAGACTAGGTGACTGGCGAGTGAAAAAGTGGGGCATGACCGCTTTTCATGAAAATTTGACGGTGTCAGGGGGCGTCCTGAACAGGTGATTGGTCTGGGAGCATCAACCGCGTGAAATAAATCCACAGGCTATCCGCGCCCGCAATCCAAGCACCTACCGTAATGCATAGTGAACCATAGGGATTTGTTGTGATTCTGGATAAGAAACTGCAGGAGTTATCGGACTATGCAAAACCAAGATTCGTGCATGCATTGCATCTGCATGTATCTCAACATCAGGACATCCATAAACTGGAGGAAATTTTCAGTAGCCCAGATTTCAATATATTTTTCAACGCCAGCACGTTCATCATCATTTGCGGAAAATCCGATAACATTTTCCATGTCGCCGACCGCCATTATTGCCATCAATCACCCGCATGGCACGATGGAAATCACGACCACGGACATGCATTTGGCAAAAGGCATTGGGGAGGCGGTACATCACGCATATCAAGGCGAATTAAAAACCAAGCATACCCCCGGTGAGAATCTGGTGCGCGTGCACTGGCATCGCTAGTCTTGGGCTACCTACAGTTAGGCACTCAGCTTTTCGCTAACTAAAGGGATGGAAAAAAACCTGATGCGCCGGATCATTTACCTCTCTGTGGCGACCGCCGCCATCGCCGTCATGATAGTACGCAAAAGCGTGGAGTCATTTATTGCTGCCAGTTGAATAAGTCAAACCTAAAGGAGTCAAGAATGGAATCGGTATGGCTGAAACAATACCCTCCCGGCATCCCGGCTGAAGCCGATATTGCCCGATTTTCCTCTCTGAAGGATATGCTGGAAAAAAGCTGCGCCCGCTACCGCGCCTTGCCGGCGTTCACCAATATGGGCGTCACTATCAGCTTTGACGATCTGGACCGCCTCTCGCAAAATTTCGCCGCTTATCTGCAGCAGGTACTCGGCATGCGCAAAGGCGAGCGAATCGCCATCATGCTGCCCAACCTGCTGCAATATCCGGTGGTGCTGTTTGGCGCATTGCGCGCCGGGCTGGTAGTCGTGAACGTCAATCCGCTTTATACGCCCCGTGAACTGGAACACCAGTTAGCCGATTCCGGTGCCACCTTGGTGGTTGTGCTGGAGAACTTCGCCCATACTTTACAGCAGGCGTTGCCGGCTACTGCCGTCCGTCATGTAGTAGTGACCAGAGTTGGCGACATGTTTCCTCCGGTGAAACGCTGCCTGATCAATTTCGCCGTCAAGTGGATCAAGCGCCTCGTGCCGCGCTGGGACATCCCCCAAGCCACGCCCTTCCATGCCGCGCTCGCGCAAGGCACTAGCCTCAAGCTGGCGGAGATACCTCTTGCCCTCGTAGACACAGCTTTTCTGCAATATACCGGCGGCACTACCGGCGTAGCCAAGGGCGTGATTCTGACGCACGGCAACCTAGTCGCCAATGTGGAGCAGACGTCAGCCTGGATCGGCAGCACCTTGAAAGAAGGCCAGGAAACCGTCATCACGCCATTGCCGCTGTACCACATCTTCGCATTGACGGCCAACCTGCTGCTGTTTATCCAGTGGGGCGGCCGTAATGTGCTGATTACCAACCCACGTGACATTCCCGATTTCGTGCGCACGCTGGAAAAGACCCGTTTCACCGCTATCACCGGTGTCAATACCCTCTACAACATGCTCCTGAATTCGCCCCGGTTTGCCCGTGTGAAACAGACCAATGGCAATGCGCTCAAGCTCGCCGTGGCGGGCGGTATGGCCGTGCAGCGCGCAGTGGCGGAACGCTGGCAGCAAACAATGGGGGTGCCGCTGATTGAAGGCTATGGCCTGACTGAGGCATCCCCTATCGTCTGTGCCAACCGTTTCGATATCACGGGGTTCAGCGGGAAACTCGGCTTGCCGTTGCCTTCGACGCTGATGACGATCTTGGATGAATCCGGGCACGCCTTGCCGTATGGCAGTGTCGGGGAGATTTGCGTCAAGGGGCCACAGGTGATGAAGGGCTACTGGAACAGGCCGGATGAAAGCCGCCATGTTTTTACTGCCGATGGCTGGCTGCGTACCGGTGACTTGGGCGTAATGGACGACCAGGGCTATATCACTTTTGTTGACCGCTGCAAGGATGTCATTGTGGTATCGGGATTCAAGGTATATCCCGCCGAAATAGAGGAAGTGGTCATGCACCATCCCGGCGTCGCAGAAGTGGGTGCGGTGGGGGTGCCGGATGAGAAAAGCGGTGAAGCGGTCAAGATTTTCGTAACCAGAAAACACCCTACCCTTACTGCCGGAGAACTGCTGGCGTATTGCCATGAAAACCTGACACCTTACAAGGTACCCAAGCATGTGGAGTTTCGGGAAAAGTTGCCCAAAAGTCCGATCGGCAAGATTCTGCGCAGAAAACTGAAAGAAGAGCATGCCTCATGAAAGATAGAGGGGCACCATCATGGTCGTCGGGCATTCATTCTTTTCACCCCCACCACCACAGCAGGAGAACACGATGAAACACCTTTCGCTCACCGTTCCAATCAATCACCATGTTTGCTGCCTGCACCACACAAGGCAAGGGCACCGCCCCTTCAACACCTGCCGGCCGGAAATAAAGTGAAAACCCACGTCAGATGTCATGAGCGCGGCGCTCGTCGCCCCAAAGTATGCAAGTTCCGACTTGCCTTTGATAGCACACACGCTGAACGAGAGAGACATTCTGGATATCGCCGGTTATTTTTTCAGTGTCATCAAATAGATGGCAAAATGGCTACTAACTCACAAACGTGTCTGCCATGGAAAGCACAATGAATCGCATCAGACAGGTCACGATAGGCGTTGTTGTACTCGCCATGCTTTCAGGCTGCTCGCCGATGCGGCACTACCAAGCAGCACTGGTACTGCATGACTTGGCTGCCGGGAATACCGGTTCTCGTCTGAAAAAAACCACGCCTGAGCCGCAGCGCAAGCTGGTGTCTTATACCGTGATGGGGCGCAGCCATGAAGCCGACCTTTATTTGCCGGACGTGCTTGAAGGTTGTCAGGCTCGCTCGCGCTGCCCGCGCGCTGCGATCGTTGTCGTTCCTGGCGCTGTGCCGCAAGGCAAGGATGACCCGCGGCTTGTCGCCTTTGCAACCACTCTGGCGCGTGCGGGCTTTGCCGTTCTGGCTCCAGAGATCAGGGGGTTCCGGAAACTGCGCATTCACCCCTCGGATGCCCGTACTGTCGCCGACTCTTTTTTCTGGCTGGCCAGCAACCGGGAACTGGCTCCAGGCGGACGCGCAGGCATGTTCGCCTTTAGCTACTCGGCTGGCCCTGCCCTGCTTGCAGCGCTGGAGGATGATATCCGGGAGCAGGTACGCTTTATCGTCGCGGTGGGCGGTTACCACGACTTGCAACGTGCGATGCGCTTCTTTACTACCGGCTGGTTCGAATACGAAGGCAAATGGCATTACATCATTCCGGATGATACCGGCAAAATGGTGCTGACCTACGCCAGCCTGCCCTATCTTGCCGACAAGCGCGACCATGCCGTATTTGACCACATGGTGACCTTGCGCATGCACGATCAAAAGGCTGACCTGTCACCATTGGCCAGGGAGCTAAGCAATGAAGGGAGATCGGTCTATGCATTGGCAGTGAACGATGACCCCGCCCGCTTCCCCGATCTGTTTGATCGTTTGCCCCGCGCGATGAAGCAAGACATTGCCCTGCTTGATCTGGCGCGGCATGACCTCAAGCCGCTCAAGGCGCAGCTGATCATAGTGCATGGCATGAACGACAACCTGATCCCTTATCCGGAGAGCCTGTCGCTGGCGGCTGCGGCACCCAAGGGACAAGCGCGGATGTTCCACATCCACCGTGTTCTCGGCCATGTGGATTTGCGCTTCCGCGATATCCTGACATGGCGCTTCTGGGCCGAGGACATCCCGGACTTGTGGCGGCTGTGGCGGGTGGTGGATTTGCTGCTAGCGCAGCGCGGGGAAGCACCATGATTGCCCATAAAAGAGAAGATCACGGCAGAAAGCTTTTTGTGCTTTGCGTGTCTGGCGTGATTCTGGCTGTTCTGGCGATGGCGCTGCCACGCATTCCCCAGCCAGCCGCATATCATGACTTTGCCGATCAAAGCGTTTGCATGGGAGTGCCGCATTGCTTCGATATCGCGTCCAACCTGCTGTTTATCATGGCCGGCATGGCCGGAATGTTTTTCCTGAGCGGCACCGCAGAGCAGCGGGCTTTTATTGATGTGCGGGAGTCCTTGCCTTACAGATTGTTTTTTCTGGCTACCATTCTGGTCGGCCTGGGATCCGGCTTCTATCACCTTGCACCGGACAACGACCGCCTCATGTGGGACCGCGCCGCAGTCTCTCTGGCACTCATGTCCTGGTTTGCCGCAATCCTGTGCGAGCGCGTCAGCCTGCGGGCCGGGTTGAGCATGCTCCCTCTGCTGCTCGCCGCGGGGCTCGCCAGCGTTTTTTACTGGGGCTGGAGTGAGCGGCAAGGGATGGGCGATTTGCGTCTCTACGGCCTGATGCAGATTATTCCCATACTTCAGATTCCGCTTCTGCTCAGACTTTATCCGCCGCGCTACAGCGGGGACAAGGATATCCTATCGGTCATTGCATTATACGCTGTGGCATTGCTGTTCGATCTCAGCGACCATCAGGTTTACAACTCCACCCGAGGCATTGTCAGCGGCCACACGCTCAAACATGTGATTGCCGCGCTGGCAGCGTATTGGGTGTTGGTGCGGTTGCGTCGACGGACAGCAAGGGAGTAAAAAATGGGGAATAGTCAATTATCCGCCTCAGCACTGCGCGCCGCAGCGATTGGCGTCGGTTATCTGGGGACATGTTGAAAAGTTACCGGAATACCCGAGCCGTGCTACGGGCGGATGTCAGGCCCCGGGAGCTGTGGGCATGGGCCATGTACGATTTCGCCAATTCCGGATACACCACTGTAGTCATTACCGCATTGTTCAATGCTTATTTTGTCGCGGAAGTTGCCGCCAATGCTCCATGGGCAACATTTGCGTGGACACTGGCGCTTTCCGTATCCTATGGCCTTGTTGTTGCAAGCGCGCCCGTCATTGGCGCATTTGCTGACCTGCACGCCGCAAAGAAAAAATTGCTCGCAGTAACCACCACCGGCTGCATCCTGTTCACTGCCCTGCTCTATTTTGCACAGCCAGGAAAGTTGCCACTGGTGATTGTCTGTGTAGTGGCTTCCAATTTTTTCTTTGCAAGCGGTGAAAATCTGATTGCGGCCTTTTTGCCGGAACTCGCGCGGCCGCGTGCGCTCGGCCGTGCTTCCGGCTGGGGCTGGAGCCTCGGTTATATTGGCGGACTGACAACACTGGCCATCTGCCTGGCTTATGTCACATGGGCACAATCGCGTGAAATGACTGCCAGGGAGTTCGTGCCGGTGACCATGCTGATAACTGCCGGCATATTCGCCCTGGCAAGCATGCCCACCTTCCTGTTCCTGCGCGAACGCGCCTTGCCGCCACCCGCCAGCAACAATGCGCCGATACACTCTGCATGGAAAAGAGTACGTCAGACTTTGTGCCATCTCGAGGCATTCCCGGACTTACGCCGGTTCTTGGTTTGCTGCCTGTGCTATCAAGCTGGCGTCCATGCCGTCATTACCCTAGCTGCGATTTATGCCACGCATGCCATGGGTTTCGCCATCCGGCAGACACTTGCCTTGATTATCGTCGTCAATATTTCCGCAGCGGCTGGCGCCTTTCTTTTTGGCCCATGGCAGGACCGTCTTGGTCATGTCCGGGCCATTGCACTGACGCTATGCGGCTGGCTCATAGCCGTAGTACTGGCCTGGATGGCGCATGGCCAGCTGCTGTTTTGGCTAGCAGCCAACATTGCCGGCTTATGCATGGGCGCCTCGCAGTCCGCAAGTCGGGCAATAGTCGGCCTGCTGGCACCGCCATCCCGCAATGGGGAGTTTTTTGGGCTGTGGGGGCTTGCCACCAAGCTCGCAGCCATCTTTGGGCCACTGACCTATGGTACGGCCAGCTGGGTCAGCAGTGGGGACCACCGGTTGGCTCTGCTCACCACCGGACTCTATTTCGTGATCGGACTCATTTTGCTTAAGGGAGTGAATGCTGGACGTGGACGACGTACCGCCCTGCGCGCCGAGAATCGGCTGCGTCAGAAGACATTGGCCAAGGTGGCATCATGACCCAGAAAAACCTTGCCGCCGGATCGTCTGCCGCCGACATCGAAATGCGCCTGCTCGGCATGGTGCGAGATCTTTCCGTAGAATTGCGCGTCGGCGCCAGCGATATTGATCGGCTGGGGCTGGATCATCAGCTGGAACGCGATTTTGGAATGGACAGCCTGGCGCGCGTGGAACTGCTTGCCCGCATTCAACGTGAATTTAATGTGCAGCTTACCGAAGAGGTTTTTGCCACTGCCGAAACGCCACGGGATCTGGTCGTGCAAGTAAAAACCGCTGGCGGTATCAATCTGCCATCTGTAGCCATGGCCGAAGCAATACCGGAAGACCGGCTCGAGGTGCCGCCACAGGATATTCAAACACTCACCGGCCTGCTCAACTGGCATGCCGCCCATCATGGGGAGCGCACCCATGTCACCCTCTACAGCGATGGGGAGCAAGTCCATAACATCAGCTATCGCGCCCTGCAACAAGATGCGCAAAAGATTGCTGCTGGTCTGCTGGCGCTTGGTTTGGAAGCAGGCAGTCGGGTGGCCATTATGCTGCCCACTTGCCGCGAGTTTCTCGCTGTCTTTTACGGTGCGATTTATGCCGGTTGCGTGCCGGTACCGCTCTATCCACCTGCACGCCTTTCGCAACTGGAAGACCACATGCGCCGAATCGCCGGCATTGTAGCCAATGCGGGCGCCGCGGTGCTCATCACCGATAGCCGGGCCAAAATACCTGGCTATCTGCTGCGGGCACAGTGCGAAACGCTACACAATGTCGTCACTGCAGAAGAGCTTGCTGCGCATGGAGCTGCGCCAGCGCTTCCGGAAGTCAGGCCGGATGACATCGCATTCCTGCAATACACCTCCGGCAGCACAGGGAATCCAAAAGGGGTGATACTTACCCACAACAACCTGCTTGCCAACCTGCGCTCCATGAAAAATGCTTCCGGAGTGGCCGCTTCGGATACCTTTGTCTCCTGGCTGCCGCTATATCACGATATGGGATTGATTGGCGCCTGCATGGGCAGTCTTTATGTCGGATTTCATCTGGTGCTGCTGTCGCCACTGGCTTTTCTTTCCAGACCAGCCAGATGGTTGTGGGCCATACACCGGCACCGCGCCACCATTTCAGCGGCACCCAACTTCGCCTATGAAATCTGTGCTGGAAAGATAGATGAACGTGACCTGGAAGGCATCGACCTGAGTTGCTGGCGTATTGCCTACAACGGCGCCGAACCGGTAAGCCCGGTGACACTGGATAGATTTTCTGCCCGATTCGCCCCCCATGGCTTTCGTCGCGAGGCGCTGACCCCGGTTTACGGCCTGGCGGAAAACTCGGTCGGACTGGCCTTCCCTCCCCATGGGCGCGAGCCGCTGGTAGATCACATAGACCGCAACGCCATGCTGAAAGAAGGAGTTGCTCTTCTTGTGGATAGCAAAAACAGCCATGCCCAGCACATCGTTTCATGCGGCCAGGCACTCCCTGGCCATGAAATCCGGATTGTCGATGCCTCCAGCACTCCTCTTCCGGAAAGACATGTCGGCCGGGTGCAGTTCCGCGGGCCATCTGCCACATCCGGCTATTATGGCAATATGGAAGCCACTGCCCGCCTGTTCGACGGTCCATGGCTGAACAGCGGCGACCTCGGCTACCTGGCTTCGGGCGAACTCTACCTGACGGGGCGAGAGAAGGACATCGTCATCCGCGGCGGCCACAATATTTACCCGCAGGAGCTGGAAGAAGCCATCGGCAGATTGGATGGCATACGCAAAGGCGGGGTAGCGATCTTCCCCGCTACCGACCCCCGTAGCGGGACGGAAAGGCTGATCATTCTGGCAGAAACACGTACGGAAGAAGCAGTTCAACACCAGCGCCTGCAGACTGAAATCAACAACTTAGCTGTTGATCTTATCGGCATGCCAGCGGATGACATTGTGCTGGCACTGCCCCGCAGCGTGTTGAAAACCTCTAGCGGCAAAGTACGACGTGCTGCCTGCCGGGATCTTTACGAGCGCGGAGCAATAGTCAGCAGCCAGCGATTGCCCTGGCTGCAGGTGCTGCGTCTGGGGCGGGCTGGTGCAGTGGCAAAATCGGTGCAAACCCTGCGCCTGCTGGCAAATCTGGGATGGGCAGGCTGGGCCTGGGCGATATACCTTCTTGTAGTGCCGCTTGCATGGGTATTGATCGCGCTGGCACCCACCCTCCATCTGCGACGAACCTTTGCCCGCCAGTGTGCGCGTCTTGCGCTGGCCTTGACGGGACTGACACCCAGAGTGGAAGGATTGCAACATCTGGCTGGCAGTACCCCATGCATTCTGGCCGTCAACCATGCCAGCTATCTCGATGCACTAGTGTTGACCGCCGTCCTGCCGCAGCGCTTCGCTTATGTCGCCAAGCAAGAGCTTCTAAGCAAACCCGTAGCAAGCATCCCTTTGCGACGGCTGGGCAGCGCTTTTGTCGAACGGTTTGATAGCGTGCGAGGTGCGGAAGATACACGCGAATTGGAAAGGCTGGCACGCGACGGCGTGTCGCTGGTCTTTTTTGTTGAGGGTACTTTCCGCAGAAATCCCGGGCTGCTACCCTTTCGCATGGGGGCGTTTAGCATTGCAACACAATGCAGAACACCCATCATACCGGTTGCAATCAAAGGCACCCGCCTCCTGCTTCCTGGCAATACAAAATTTCCGCACCATGCTCGGCTGGAAGTCGCGATCGGCTTACCTTTAATGGCGCAAGGCGAGGACTGGCAAGCGGCCTTGCAATTGCGCAACGCAACCCGTCAGTGGATATTGGAACATTCCGGAGAACCCGATGACGAATAGGCTGGGAGACAGCCATTGTGAGTAAAGTTTCATGGCTCAACCATATGCGGGAAATGCCTGTCCCAAATTTTAGCTCACCCTTTACATGCAAGCTGTAATGGTCTAAAAAAACGGATCATTGCTTAAGGGGCTGAAGTAGATAGTCTCAGTACAAGGTGCGCAGACGGATTTATTTATTATGGAAGTATCATATCAACCGTGAGATGGGCGAAGAATCCATTAAGCTTTGCATCTCGCCAATCAAGTTCAATAGTGATCTTGGCGCTGATTGACTAGCCGCATCAAGGTAATCTTTGCACCTGCCCCTCGGCTGCAAGCCAATACTCAAGCGGAGAACACCTGAAGCCATCCTGCTCAGCACGGTAATAGGCCGCGAGCTCAACCAGTCTGTGCAGTTCCAACTCATAAGCTACAGGTAGTGCGGCTGCAGACCTCTTCTCTCCGACAGTTTTATTTTTCTTGTCAGGCGCTGATTCTTCCATCATGATCTCCTACTATTCAATATGAAGTTATGTATAGGGAACCTGTCCATGCGGCTCATAGACATTACTGCTTTTCACAAGCTGCGCCTCTCGCAAGATTTCCATCACCTCATGATCTTCAACCTGAGGAAAGTCATAATAAAACTGTCCCACAGCCTGAAAATCATCAGGCGTATCAAGGCAAACTACTTCATCTGCGATTTTGGCAACTTTCCTTAACGTATCCGCTGGCGACACTGGTACCGCACAAATCAGTTTTTCCACCCTTTGCTTCTGAAGCCCATGCAGCGCTGATATCATCGTCGCCCCCGTAGCGAGTCCATCATCCACCACAATTACGATGCGGCCAGCTGGACTAATGGGCGGCCTGACAGGTGTATATTGCTCGCGCCGCTCTCTGATTGTATCCATCTGAATCTTTTTCTCAGCCGCAATGTACTCATCGCTAGCGCCGACGGATTTAGTATAATCGGCAAGGTAAACCCATCCGCTCTCATCTACTGAGCCAATTGCCAGCTCACGGTTAAAAGGTGCCCTCAGCTTGCGTACCAGCACCACGTCATAACTGCCGCCCAATTTTTCGGCAATGATTTTTGCCATGGGTACCGCCCCGCGGGGAATTGCCAGCACCAGTGGATGCTTGCCGCGATAATGTCCGAGCTTCTCGGCCAGTTTTTCTGCAGCTTCAGCACGATTATTGAACATCATCACTATCCATATCAATTAATGGTGGGTTTATGCAAATCAATCTTGAATTCAGTTTCATATGGCGGAACATTACATTCAATAATGTCAGTAGGCGCCACATCCAGTCTTACACCAGAAACATCAACGCGTACAGGGAGTTTATTGGCTCCACGATCCACAAGCACAACCGTGCGAATCTCAGCGGCATTTTTACTGGCCAGATAATCAACTGCGCGCAACATTGAATGACCTTGAAACATGACATCATCAACGACTACAACCGTAGTCCCAGCAAGATTGATTAATTTGGATGAGTCATCTTCGGTCAATTTGGTTTCTGGGTATATCAAGGTCAAATCATCTGCGTAACGCTTGATATTCAGATTCATCAAACTTATATTAGCCAATTTGAAATTCTTCATCAGCCGGTTACGCAACATCTCGGCCAGTGGGGCTCCACGCCTCAAAATCCCCACCACCATGATATTTTCCTTGCCGGTAAGAAACCCTGCTACACGCCATGCCATGCCATCAACAACCGCTTCCAACTGGGCTGTGAGATATAGACAAGTCCTGTCTCCCATTGATGTAAAATCCAATCATGGCTCCTCTAAGGTAAGGTCTCTGATATTGGCCACCAATAAATCAATTTCTGATGTTTCTTACCATCATTCTTTACCCACTGACTTTTAGCAACCCCCTCATATTCAGCCGTAATCAGATACTTGCCTAGCGGCAGGTTCATGAGAAGATAAGGTCCCTCTGTGTCAATATTAAGCAAGCTTTTAAGATTGTGATCAAAAACCTGCACATTGACATCCGCTAGATACTCTTCTCTCTGTTGTAGTTTTTGTATCAGTACGATCTCAAGCTGATAGTCAACCGCCAACGCCTTCATCATGACTGATTCGGATTCACTCACACCACCTGAGATGTAGGTAATATCTCCCACCTGCTCCACAGTTGGATCAAGCGAGGATGATGACCCTGTCACCCCGCTTGAAAAAAGCAATGAAAGTACCGCTAATATCAACAGAATGAATAAGACGACCCGATGCTTAAGCCTGAGCCACTTTAACAATCCGTTTTCTTTACCAAGTAGCATGCATTACTGAACAGCTATTTTATGGCGCTTGGAAGACTCGAGTTTCGGCAAGGTAATTTCCAGCACTCCGTTTTTTAAATTGGCCACTGCTTTTGAACCATCTACGTTCTGGGGCACTGTAACTGACCTAGCAAAAGATGAACTGGATATTTCATGCCTGTGATAATCCCCCTCCTCCTTTTTAAATTCCTTGCGGGTCTCACCTTTGATTGTGAGTAAATTATCAGTAAGCGTAATATTGATATCATTCTTATCAATACCAGGCACTTCGGCCCGCACCAACACCTCATTATCCCGATCAATCACATCCAGACTTGGCAGACGCTGATTTTCAAATTCAAACAATCTCTCCATCTTTGGCATATCCCCCCAACGCCATAAAGATGGAAATCTTCGATTGAAAAACTTTTCAATCGCATTCTCCATATCAGATATCGAACTCATATAGGATGGCTTGTCATCCTTAGTGGATGTAACCGGAATGTTTTGTTTAGTTTCTGCACTCATTACTCTTACCCCCATCATTTACGGATTAATTAAAATATAAGTGATCCAAAATACAAAGTGATCATTGATAAGTCGGAACGGGTCTAAAAATTATCCTGATACGATGTTTACCAAAATCTCCTATGTCATTAAAAAACAATGCGCATAAAAAACGTAATCCATTCTCGGCCACCACCTCAAAATGATGATCGGCACGTGAAAGAAAACGCAAATAAGGATCTACCCTATCGCCCTTTATTAAAGTCACACCTTCCAACTGCGGCAATACTTTTGTAATGTGTCGCATCAGCAACGCGGTCGGTGTACAACCTAACAACTCAGCCCCTGCTCTGCTACATGATTCAATTACGCCATTATCATAAAGCGTAATCTCAGCAATATTGTTTACAGCATCTATCTCGCTGATTTTATTACGATAATTACCTGATGACTGTTCACGCAAACCAGCTTCTAAAGGTAACATAGTACCTCCTGAAAAAATGTATAAAAATATCTAATCACAATTAGAAAGACACATCGCTCACTACTACCAAAACGATATAACTAGTGAAAATCTACTAGGGCGTTTATGTTATGTACATTCGTGCGAACACGTAAGTGCTAACACTTATATGCGAAGACACATGCAAATGGGAATTAAAATTTGAACTTACTGAATTCAATCAACTTGAATCAAGTTAAAGAGTATTAGGCATCCATTATTTTTTTATCGTAGACTTACACAATACGTACAGAAATTATAGGTAACCTCTTAATGACCAGTCCATTTCAAGACCTATGTTCTCAAACACTGTTCGATGCAGTGCCTGAAGCCATGCTGCTGATTGATAAATCTGGATATGTGGTACTGACCAACAGTGCAGCACGGCAGTTGTTAGGCTATTCTGAAAAGGAAATCATCGGCCTCGAGGTCGAGGCACTGATGCCCCGGCAATATCACGAACACCATCGCCATTACCGCAATGCTTTCAATGAAAATCCAGAACAACGCAACATGGGCACAGGTGCTGTACTTGATGTGCTTTGCCAGGATGGGAAAGTGCTTAAGGTAGACATTGGCCTGACCCCTGTACGTATGACTGATCAAAAATTCACACTGGCATCGATTCGCGTGGCCGATCGCCGCCGCCAAGCCGAAGAAGCATTAAGAACCAGTGAAGAAAGACTGCGCCTGTCCAAACAAGCGGCCAATCTGGCTGTGTTTGACTTTGGTCCCAACTACATTATCAAACATTGGGATGAAAAAATGAGCGTGCTGTGGGGAGCAGAGGCTGAAAGTGAGTTGTCAGACAAACAGTTTCTCACTGTGATACATCCCGATGACCGCCATGCAAGAGAATATGCATTGAACAGCGCCACAGACCCAGCAGGCAAAGGCAAGTATAAAATTGAATATCGCGTCATTGAGCCTGCCACCGGTGCAGAGCGCTGGGTGATAGCGTTGGGGCGCGTATTTTTTAAAAATGGGGTAGCAAGCCGACTGATTGGTGTTGCAAGAGATATTACTGAACGGAAGTTGCTGAGTAAAAAGCTTCAGCAATATCGCAACGAAACTGAGTCGCTTTTAGCACAGCAAGTAGCCGCACAAACTGCATCAGCCATTGCACATGAACTCAATCAGCCGCTGGCGGCAATTTCAGCCTATGGCGAAGTTGCCTTACATGCATTTGAAAATGACAGTATAGATGAAACCACTATTAAACACGCACTTGAAAGCTGTATAGAACAAGCCCACCGTGCGGGCAAGAGCCTACACGAGTTAATTGCTTTCCTGCAAAAAGGCGATTTGATCAAAGAACAATTTAATTTAAATGACTTGGTAAAAGAGGCTGTAAATATTGCCAGAGGCGACGACTACGGTCATTTTACGCCTGAACTGCAGATTGAAGAAAATCTTGCCACTGTAATAGGCAATAAAATCCAGATACAAAAAATTCTGGTCAATCTGTTAAGAAATGCGATTGAGGCGGTGAGAACCATCAACACAGCGTCCCCACCCATTACCATCACGGTTCGCAACAATAGCGAAATAAAAATGGTGCATGTTACAGTCAAGGATAAGGGGCCGGGACTGAATGCTGATATTGCGCAACGCGTCTTCGAGCCATTTTTTACCACAAAACCGACTGGCGTCGGCATGGGTTTAGCCATTAGCCGCGCATTAACAGAAGCGAATGGCGGTAAAATGTGGCTTGATCCTAGCGATGGCACGGGTGCGGCCTTTCACTTCACACTTCCTTTGGCATCATGAGTACAGACACCAGTACCGTTTTCATTATTGATGATGAACCCGCAATTCGGGATTCACTGACACTGATGATCAGACAGGAAGGTATTACCGTTAAAACCTACGATAGTGGCAAGGCATTTCTGGCGGCCCACCACGAAGGGAGCCTAGGGTGCGCTATCGTCGATGTAAAGATGCCAGATATGGATGGACTTCAGCTGCAAGAGTACCTTGCAAGGAAAAATATTCAGTTACCCATTATATTTCTCACTGGCCATGGCGATATTCCAATGAGTGTGAGAGCAATTAAGGCAGGCGCTGTGGACTTTCTCACCAAACCAGTAACACGGGAGAAGTTATTAACCGCTATACATTCTGCACTGAACGAAGCGAAAAGAATATTAAGCGAGAATGCCAATCATCAACACGCAGAGACACTTCTGGCAGGACTTACTGAGCGCGAACGGGACGTAATGCTACTAGCAATTCAAGGCCACCATAACAAGGAAATAGCACGCCTGCTGGAAATCAGCCACCGCACGGTAGAAATCCATAAATCGAAAATCATGCACAAAACCGGCGCCATGAATTTACTTGATCTGGCACGGCTTGCACACGACGGCGGCGTAAGTTAACTTAACCACCGCACACGTTAGCCTCTACTCTGCTGCCCAAGCGCTCATTGAGCTGAAAAATAGGCTGCTATATCCTGAATTTCTTGATCATTCAAATCATGCCCAATCAGCGGCTGCGGTGCGTAGGCATCACGCACCCTCTCCATTGCGGCAACAAGCTCTTCACGCGAGCGGTCTGCAAGCGGCGGCACGCCTTCCTTGCCAGAACGACCATCCGCCCCATGGCAAGCAATACAACTTCCGATTTTACTGGCCCCGGCCCCACTGCCTGATTCAACTTTACTCTGGCTGGTGCAGGCAACCGCAAACAACAAAGGCAAACTCAATATCAAGTATTTCATTACTTAATTCTCCATTGTCAGACTAGTCAGGCCTAACCATACATCAATCGGTTTCATTATGCAACGATGGGTTGTCAGATCGAAACTTCTGCGGTATTGATTTTTATACGTGTTCGCGCGGATTACATCATGATGCATTTACTGATAGTTTCGCATAATGTATTTTAAATCAGCGTGGTGAGGTGGTTGCGTGTTACCTTTAGATGATACAGAAAAGTCAATCTATGAGACGATACTGGCGCGACGTTCGGTACGCAGTTACCAGCCGCAAATAGTTGATGATGTAACGCTATGCGTTTTATTAGAAGCAGCAGTGCGTGCACCTACAGCAATGCATCGTGAACCGTGGGCATTCGTTATTATTCAGGACAAATCACTGCTGTTGACAATATCCAACCGTGCCAAAGCGCTTTACTTTGCAGAGGAGCACCAAAAAGAGCACCATAACAACCTCACGCATTTCAGTCAGATGTTCAATAGCCCTGATTTCAATATATTCTATGATGCCAGCACGCTGATTCTGATTTGTGGCAAAAAATCGGCCCCTTTTGCAGAAGCAGATTGCTGGCTGGCCGCAGAAAATATGATGCTGGTTGCGTGCGCAATGGACTTAGGTACATGTGTCATCGGTTACGCACTACCTGCGTTCAACGATGCTGATATCAGAAACAGACTGAGTATTACCGATGATTATCAAGTGGTAGCCCCCATTATCGTGGGTTACCAAAGAGGAAAAACAACACCAAGCCCAAGAAAAGCCCCAGTGATACTCTTTAAGAACACTGTCATTAATTAAAAATAAATGGCGGATTCAACTTTGAAGAGCAACAACTGCAAATTTAGAAAATACCTACTCAGGGGTGAGGGTATAAATAATTTTTGTGTAAATGGCAGCAGTGGCGACAAGATTCGCGACGTAGCAACCGCTCCGTTATGTTTTTTTATGATGAGTTTTTAATTCTTATTTAGAAGCCAGATTCATTGTTTTTGGCTCATGCTAGGAAATAAAGAACTTAATAATCCAGTTCTCATTGAGGAGGCATTATGACCACAGAGTCCAACAAGAAGCAATCTACTCGAAAAGTAGAATCCAATCATCTCAAGCGCGATGATCATCTCCGCCGTGAACACATCCGGCAGGAGCACATCGCCACGGCCGCCTATTACCGGGCCGAGGCGCGAGGCTTCACGCACGGCATGGATATGCAGGATTGGCTGGAAGCAGAAGCGGATTCCGAAGCCAAAGGTCGTGGGTTCGACTCCCGCCGAGCGCGCCATATTTATCAATACAAGCCAAGATAGTGCTCACTTACTTGGATCTGTTTGTGCCCATAAATTTTCGGTATCTCTTTTCTAAAT
>Ga0194120_10000874_pt1 | contig 56193 bp, 86 predicted proteins | sample TA2MahCa65mmetaG_FD_148642 | JGI IMG/M metagenome (GOLD analysis project Ga0194120, IMG submission 148642) | Freshwater microbial communities from Lake Tanganyika, Tanzania - TA2015019 Mahale Deep Cast 65m | ecosystem: Environmental > Aquatic > Freshwater > Lake | place: Tanzania: Lake... | reverse complement strand
AGCTGCTTTCGCATCGGCAGCAGCAGACTGAGCGCTTGCCGCATCAGAAGAAGCTTGTGCTACAGAAGTTTTCAGGCCATCAATTTGGGTTTGCAGATTTTCGATATCTGAATTGGTTGCACAGCCAGTAGCAAGCATCGCTACTATTACTAACATTACTAATTGTTTCATATTTTTTCCTTTTAAAATTTTTTGTACAGAATGATAATTTTCGGAGCTAATGGATTCGAACCATTTTAATTCACCGTCGTGAAAGCTTCGGGTTTGTTTGTGGTAGTCATCCTCATTAATCACATCGACGTGTTTTGTTAACCAATTTTAACACAAATTCTGATTCTTCAAAATCATCATCAGTTAAATTGGGGCTAAACCTTAAAGTATATGTGACCTTTTCTTGCTTTATATTTATAGTATCATCGATAACTTAAATAGTAAAATTGGATGGTATGTTGATACAAATATCCATCAATCTTTCAAAATGCCTATCAGATTTCTCATAATATTTATTCACGTACAATTTCAAATGCGTTGGTATAGCTTGTAAGGTTGTTACCTTGTTATTTCTATATTCACCAATTGCGTTTACTACTGTATCTAATACCATGATAATACTCTTGTTAAAAGTGGTAATGGAACGTGAACTCTAGTCACGATTATCTGGGTTCAAACCCAGATATCCTACCATTTGAACGTTCTCGCTATTTAAAATTTCAGGTTCTGTTTATTTTGTTCTACCGATTAAACTATGATAGTGACCAACTCTATCCCAGGGACTCGAACCCAGACCTTTCTTTTATTGTAAGAAAAATTTATTGCTGCAAAGAACCTATTTGGTCAAATTATATTGATGTGGTCTTCAATCAGTTGTTTCGCTTTATTAATTGAATGTTCACACCAAATTAGTTCAGTGGGTGATGCTTTACTACCACTCACTGGGTCAACTGTGGACATTGTCCACAGTTGGATAAAAATAATTTAAACACGCTTGCCCATATCTATATTGTAGAATTTCTTTAATTTCCACGCACATTATGTGCTTGGAAAACTTCATAATCAGCTGCGGTTATATAAAATTCATTCATACTTGTAATGTCGGTAGCTGTTATCGGACTTTAACCGAATCTCTATAGTCGTCATAGAATGTTTCACTTACTATGTAAGCTGTTACACTACAACAGTATATTATTCAATATATTACATTTCTTGTAAAATCAGTAAGTCAAATTCTGTTTGTCTAATAGACAACATAAATCCACGAACTTGAATTTCTATTGGATCACCAAGTGGTGCTTTTCTAACTATTTCGAATATTATTTTAGGTGTTAGTCCCAATGTCAATAGTTTTTTTCTAAGTTGATTTTTCTCTTTATATCCAATAATTTTGTATTTTTTATTACAATTTTTACATTTATTACAAGTCATATAAAGTATCTCAAATTGGCACCATCAGAAGGAATTGAACCTCACAGCATCCAATTGTATGTTTCAAAAGTTATATAGGAATACATTCGTTTCAGAGATTTCGGTAAGTATGCCTACTATTTCGGATAGCCCCTGCGTCCAGTTTCTCTGTATCCTAACCGTGAATGTATTTTTATATAATTTTTGGTGGAATCCCATAACCTATCGCTTTAAAGGCGATTGCTCTAACCAACTTGAGCTACAGTTCCATAATTTTCTTGCCTTCTTTTTCTGACTTTGTCTTTCGTTTCATTGTTATTCTCCTAAAATATTTATACAGGATACGTTTTTACTGGTAAGATTAAAAGTCTCATGTAATAAAATTTGCTGAATGTATCCTAAAATTGGCGCTGTATTCTACCCAGAAGGTTCAGCTTTCCTTTACCCTTTACGAAATTCGACAGCTTTTAACTGAGAGATCGTCGCAACTGGAAATACAGCATAATTTAAAATACACTAACAAGGGAAGACGAATGGTTATGCCATCCTCCTGTCTCTCGCCCTCAAGTTCAATACCCTTCTGGCCAGTGATATTGAAGTGACTGATAGTGTATTTTAAAATAAATTGGTATCCCGACGGGGGGAACTAACCCGTGAAGTCACCTTGAAAGGGTGATGAGATAACCACTTCTCCATAGGAATATTATTTGGTGAACCCCCAGAGATTCGAACTCTGTGTCTACCGGTTATGAGCCGGTTGCTTATACCATTTAAGCTTGAGGTCCTAAATTGTGTAAAGTTGGTAGCGTTCCAACAGCTTTCTCAGATGTTATCGACTGGTGATCAATCCAGCCATCAACCTTCTTAACTAATTAGACTAATTTACTTTCCGCCCTCAAGAGCACTTGATATTAGTTTGCGGGTGATCATAACATATCTAACTTTGCTTCGAAAGTCCTGTATCTACCTTTTGCATCTGACTCTTTACGTAGCCAGCACTATTGCTAATTTGTGTAGTATAACAACTATTTTATAAGTTGTCAAATTTTTTTTTGGTCCTACGGCTAGGAATCGAACCTGGCCCTGGGGGTTATCTGCCCGAACCGCGTATAAGACGTCCTGCTCTACCAAGAGCCACCGTAAGTGATATTGTTTGTTTTCTAAAACACCATAGGCGGTGAGTTCCCAGCGATATGCACACATTGTCTTAATACTACACCATCGGATTTAAGACGGCGAGTCTCGCCGACGGGAAAGGAACTCTAGTTAGTTTTATATTTCAATGGTTGTCTGGTTATTCTTAAAAACTGTGTTGGATGCCATATATCAGTAATAAATTCAATTCTTCGTTGGATAGCCAACCTTATCATTGGGTCTGTAATTAGATATACTATATGCACACAATACAGTTGACGGCCCTGTATAGATGTGAGTTGTAATGTGGGTAATAATGGTTGCATATCGTAATCCGTTAATATACCCAGTTGGTTCAACTGATGTAAAAGTTTTTAACTATCTTTTGAATTTTTTATAAATAAAAGATAGTTATTATATATGTATTTTTCAGTGTTTTTTAAACAATGCCAATAATTCCTTTGCTTTAGTCCTATTGCTACCATTGGCAGAAATAAATCGTTGAACATCAAATTCATGTATTGTTGCTTCATTATAATTTTGCAATGTCCATTCAGTACTATGATTAGATATTACGACTGGGATATCTTGTTCAGCAAGGTGCAGTGATAAATCACGTAAATCTGTTTGATCTTTTATACTAAACCCACCAATGGAGTAACTTGTGAAATATGCGGTATTGGTCAATGGAACATATGGTGGGTCAGCATAAACAACATCACCAACTGTTGCATTAGACAATGATAATCTAAAATCTGCATGCATAAAGGTTGCTCTTTTAGATTTATTAAAAAATGCTGTCATTTCTTCTGCTGGAAAATACGGATTTTCATATTTTCCAAATGGGACATTAAACTCACCTTTATTATTGTATCTACATAGACCGTTAAAGCAATGTCTGTTAAGGTAAAGGAATAATGCCGATTTTAATCTTGTATCAGTTGTAGTATTAAATATTCTTCTGTTCGTTAAATATTCGCTTTTTGTATTATAAGAAGCTGTGAAGAATGTTTTACAATACTGTATGAAATATTCACCTTCTGTTTGTAGGTATTTATATAAGTGTATTATATCTGCATTTGTATCAGCTAATAGGTATTCATCATATGCAGTATTCATGAATACTGCACCAGAACCAACAAATGGTTCAATTAATCGTGATCCCGATGGTAGTACTTCATTAATTTTATCACTTAGCCGTGATTTACCACCAGCCCATTTTAAAAATGGTTTTTGCATAATACACCCTTAAATTTTTTAAAAAATTATAACATGAAAAACAGGAATGTCTACTTTTATCGCTGAATAATTTTTTGAACTCTAAAATATGGCTTTAACACATCCATAAAGGTTTTGAAGTCATATATACCATCAGATGGCCCATCACCTTGAAATGTTCTTGAATACCATGAATCTGGATATTCATTTATATAGTATGACCCATTTTTAGATTGCTTAATGTGAATTGCTATAAATTTTTTAAGATCATCTGGAATTTTAGTTCCGGTAAACCCACCTAGATGAATATTAATGACGGCTGGTTTGAATTTGTTTTCTATTATTTGTTGTACTTTCATTGGTCTACCACGGGGTCTATTATTACAGGAACATTACCACGCATCATGATATTATCATAATGAATGTCTGTATAGGATTCACCAAACATATATTTGATTGCTACCAGAATCTCGTATATCCCATGATACGAGTCAATCAATTGTGCTTGCATTGGAGTTATCTCAGTACTAGATGAATCGTTGTCTAACATACTTGAAAAAACATCAATTATATACTCTACTTTTTCATATTGATCCATTGATATTTTTTGTAATTTTTCCAATCGTACAATATAAGCATCATTGCCTAGTCGTATATAAGAACCTTTTATTCTCGGAATATGTGGGTTATGTTGATTTTTTTTAACATAGTTAAAATATTTTAAATATGACTTATCACCTTTAAATATCTTAAACACCCAAGGATAACTGGGGTGTTCATAGGCAGATCCATATGAACCAGAACCAAGATGTGTGAACCCATAATAATCCATTATGTTTTTCCATTCACGAAATGATACATCCTGATCTTTATTACCAGTAAATATTTCTTTTGCTTTAGTATAAAGATCATTATTTTTATATCCAGATAATTCATTAATTTTCATGATAATATTTATTCTTAAACGGGGAATACATTCCCCTGTTCCTCACTGTCGTTCGTCACATATTATCAATAGTAATATTATGTATATATTCAACTAGATTACAAGCATATTTTGCCCCGCAAGGGGGCAAATGATTTTTTCAACTGAGTTGACTTCACACTGGTATTACACTATTACAGAGGCGGTCAGCCGGTACCTCGAAGTGCTGTATTTTTTCTGACGGCGGGTGCATATATACATACCAGCGCATATATGTCCGTAGGGTTTTTCTCCCTTCTTTAGCCTTTTTTAATATTATTCAAACATTCGAAATCGGTTGTATGAAGGCATATCCGATCATCATCCACAACACGAGGTGTGGGTAGTCAAATGAGTCATTGCTTCAGCACAATTGTTTCCCTCTACGCGAAGCACATTCCGTATCTCGGGGCACTTATTCATCTTACCAGTGCAAGTATTATCTGAAGTGGGGTTGCCTATGTTGCCTATAATGGAGCCTAATATTGTGTATTATACTCCAATTATTTTTTTATGTCAAGAATATGTACTATAATCGAATGGTGCGCTAGACAGGACTTGAACCTGCTATATACTGTTTTAGAGGCAGTCACCCTTGCCATATGGGTTACTAGCGCAATTATTGGTGCAAATGAAGTGGGGATTTCTCCCCACTAGTTATTTGATAACAAGGCACTACCCCCGGAACTTGCTACTTACTAGGCAGCAATGGCATCAAAGATGCCATCTACAGTGTAGAATTCAAATTTTGTATTTGCTTTTGCATTTACTTTATTTAATTTTTACATCTTATCTGATGATTCTCCAGTATTCCTTCATCTCAACGTCGAATCCTTACATCCCCATCAAAAGTGTACTATCCCCAAACGTCATCTTTTTCAGATTTAAGTACACTTTTGATGGGGGGTGGAGATGTCGGCATAACGATAGCCGAGTCCGCCAAGACTATTACAATACCTTCAACGAATTCTCACAAACCCATATCATCCATTCAAATGGAGTCTACGTTTTTCTAAATTCATTTCAGCGATTTTATTATCTGATGGATATAGATAATAATTTTTTTACTCCATTATTGTACCAATGTCTTCCATATGCGCTGTTTAATTTATTTTTCTAAAATCTCTCCACTCAGCACACGTAATCCACCCTTTTGGTATATTTGATTTATTAAATCGTTTTCTATTGTTGCAGTATCACTTGTTGTATATTGTTCTTTAAACAAATCTTTTAATTCTTCACAGTTACATTATTTAAAAAAAGTCACTAGAGATTGCCGATTCTCGGATGATGAGGCGGTTTTTTGTCTAGTGACAGTAATCCATATATCTCTGTATTTTCTTACATATAAACTTACAACGATTCCTTTATACGAATGGTAATACACCGATCAATGCCAATGCATCACCGTCATTATCTTGAATTAAATTACATTCTAATTCAAATTGGTCAATACTATTGTCCGGTTCATCAATTAAGAATTGTTCAACTACAACATTGTCACAATACCAGTGATTTGTGGTGTCAGTTTCAAGTTGATTCCAACCAAAATCTTGAAAATTAAATAATGTGAATGTCTCTGTCTCTACGGATTCTGAATCCATCAATGCATCAAATGATAATTGATAATCAGCATCATCACCATTTGTATCATCATCAAATGATAATTGGCAATCATCCCAGTTGGTCCAATCTAACATTGTATCATCATCAAATGATAATTGGTAATCATCATCATCACCATTTGTATCATCATCAAATGATAATTGGCAATCATCCCAGTTGGTCCAATCTAACATTGTATCATCATCAAATGATAATTGGTAATCATCATCATCACCATTTGTATCATCATCAAATGATAATTGGTAATCATCATCATCACCATTTGTATCATCATCAAATGATAATTGATAATCATCATCACCATTTGTATCATCATCAAATGATAATTGGTAATCATCATCATCACCATTTGTATCATCATCAAATGATAATTGGTAATCATCCCAGTTGGTCCAATCTAAAATTGTAGTGTTATCTGAATGATCTAGATAGCTAGATAAATCTACATATTCTTCAGTAATATTATCTAATCCCATTTCAACTAGCGTATTTTGCCAAAAATTACAGCTATTAATTTCATCATCTGAATTAGAAACGCTAAAATCTTCATTTTCTTCATTTGTACTCATAATTATACCTATATTATATTTTAAAAAAGTCACTAGATGTGACGGTAATCTCTGTATTTACTTATTAATTTACATACTTCTTAATGCGAGATTTGACTCTTGTGTTTCCAGTGATTTTGTTATTTCTACCCATTTGTTTTATCTCAATGTTGATCAAGAATGAATATATTATACATCAAATAACACTGGTGTTAATAAATATTTATGTAATGTTGGTAAGCTTGACAACAATTTTGTAACTGACACTGACAAAATGTGATAAATACTTTAAAGAGTAGGTATTTATAATGGAAGGTATAGCTAGTTCTGATTTTTTCATGCTTGTTGAAAAATGTGGTTTTCCAATTACGCTTGCGTTAGTGTGTGGCTGGTTTATTCAACAGGCAATAACATTAGTTCTTAATTCAGTGGTTAAATCAATTAAGAAACTAACTGGATTAATGAAGTCAATGGATGGACGGGTACGACAAATGAATGTTGATGTGCTTGAACTTGACAAACTTGTATCTGATTCACTTGGGGTGGCCCCGCTTCCGCAAAAGATACATCATGAAGTCCAGCAAGTAATGAATGCCGTCACATGAACAAAGAATTGATATCAGTATTTACCGACACAATTTTTCCTATCATTGCGTGTGGTGCACTTGGTAGTTTTATTTTTACCGCGTTGAAGTTTGTATTAAACGATGTGATTGTTGCGGTAAGAACATTGGCTAGTATAGTGGTAGCCCTGGAAAATAGAGTTAAAACCGCGTCAAATGAATTGATAAAAATAGATGTAACCATATCATCGGTACTTGGTTTAAGACCTGATTTGGATAGGATAGCCAGGTCTGATGGAAAACATGATTCGAGGCGCGATTGACTTTTTAACAGGAAACAGAAATGAATATGTCAGAAATAGCCGAACTTATTAACGACTATGGGTTTCCTATGGTGTCATCTTTTTATATGCTCAAAATGGTTCATTATGTATGGACGTTTGTGATAAACGAGATTAATCCTGTGTTGGGAGAAGCAAGTAAAGAATTGGTTACGCTCATTGACAGAATTCGTTGTTGTGATAATGATTTGTTACGATTAACCGCAAAATTGAATACTGTTTTACAGATAAGAGAAGTTGACAATACCAAAAATAATAATTTTAAAAAGGAATAACCATGTGTATCAAGAATTTATCATTTCAAGAGCAAAGTTTATTATTTGCTAAACTTAGTAATATATCATATCAGTCACCGACTACTGCAGGCCCATTATTTAAAGAATTGGGGTTTAACTCAGAATTTTATAGTGTCAATGGAAGTGACGCGTATTGTCTATTTAATGATGATGACGTTGTTGTGGTATGTAGAGGCACCCAACCAACTCAATTTTCTGATATAATTGCAGATTTAAGAGTTATGTTAGTCACCAGTAGTTCCGGATTCGGTAAAGTTCATAAAGGATTCAAGCAAAGTGTTGATAACATTTGGGGTGATATTTCTAACAAGTTAAAACAATATGGGAAGCATAAGGACATATATTTAACTGGTCATAGTTTAGGTGCAGCAATGGCAACATTAATTGCAACCCGGTGTAAACGGTTATATGACATGCCAAATCCAGTGGCATTATTTACGTATGGTAGCCCACGGGTTGGTAATGGTGCTTATGTTGGGTTAATGTACGGAATTGAGTTAACTCACCATAGATGGGTTAATAATGCTGATATCGTAACACGTAACCCAATTGGTCGATATAAACATCATGGTGAATTACATTATATGAATCATTATGGGCAAGTCAGACAGATGACATCATGGCAAATTGTTAAAGATAGAGTTAGGGGATTTTTTACCGGAATTAAAAAAGGAAATATTAATTTTTTTGTTAACCACTCTATCGACAGGTATCAGGAAAATTTGACAAATTGGGTGAAAAATAGTGATTATTAAGAATATGGTGATTGTATGAGAATACGAGAATGTTTGTGTGAACGAATATCGGTATCCCAAAAAACCCCAGAAGTAAATTCTATAATTTTAGATGCAATTACCCCGATTTTTAATAAAAAAGATACCTTACCAAAACCTATGGTGGTTGAATTTTTAGCAAAATATAATAATTTATTTACTTCTGCTATTAAAACCGGGTTGACCGCATTTGTTAAAACTACTTATAATAATGACATTAATATTAGATTTGTGAATTTAAAACAAGGTACTGGGTCATATTTGGAAGAAAATAACACCATTAATATGACAACGAAATTGATAGCAAATCTAATAACGATAAAAATCAATCAACTTAGCGGTGATACTGATTTTGAAAATGCGTTAACCGCTATTGTTAACAAAATGGCTATGATTTTTCTACATGAGTTAACACATGCACTTCAGGTGCAGCAAGGTCAGCGGTATGAATATAAACATGGGTATATAGAACGGGAGAAAGTGAAATTTTTTACTGCATTGGTTCAGGACAAGTTTGCTACCACCGATGAAGAAATTAAAGCTCGTGAAATTTACAAATCCCAACCTGATGAAATTGCCGCATATGGTCAACAAGCCGCTGTAGAACTTATCAATAAAATATATAAACTCCCAACCGATGAACAATTGCAAGGAATTAATATATTTTTAAAGAATATTGCATCCCGTTCTACGCATGATTACAGTAAGATGCGTGGGCGAACAGAACCAGGATATGAAAAATCGTATAGAAGATTTTTAAAATCGGTATATCAAGAATTGGATTCGTACAAAGACAAACTTCAAGAACTTGCCTAGGACCGTACGTTGTTACGTGGCAACAGGTGCCTACTACCTTTGGGCCACTGATTCGCTACCAGTGGTTCAAAAAGTGTAGCGTTATTTGTGAAATAGCCGATATTTTGTATCAACTACACAATCCCAAATATTACTGAAAACTATTTGTATAAAACATATAAATGTCACTGCAAAAATTATTATCATTAAACAAGCTGACATTATCATATAACCGGTCGTTGACATATTTCTTTTTTCATGGGTTCCTTATTTTGATGTAGCTCGATAAATTCCATCCCAATCAGATGGTAATGATAATTCTTTCATAATATTGATTCTGTCCAGCCATAATTCATAGTAATGGTCTAATTCACCACCAAAACAACCAAATAAACTACGCGTCATTATTTCGGCAGTGTCAAAATCTTGCGCACGGTATGCTTCAATCATATAAGCATGTCGTTCTGCATCCGGTTGGTTAAAGTTGTCATTATTGAACAATGGTGTATAGATATGTAATCCAATAGATTTTCCTTTAAGAGCAATGCAATCTAGTTCAAAGCAATGAAAATCATTTTTTACATCATTAAATGTATCTGGACCAATTAATAATAATACACCATAACTTTTTGTTTGCCCTTCTAATCGACTAGCTACTGATACTGGGTCACCTAATACATCATACCCCATTTTGCCAGAACTGCCAATATTACCTACTAGAATTTTACCAGTATTTACACCAGCCCCCATGCCAACTGGTGGTTTTCCAATTGAATGCAAATGCTTATTAAAATCATCAACTGCTTGAATCATTTCAATCGCAGTTTTTACCGCGTGGTATGCGTGTCGTGAATCATCTAATGGTGCACCATGAATATGTAAAGACGCATCACCAATGAATTTAATTAAACATCCATCATTTGCAAATACCGGGACACTGATTGTAGTCATGTATTCATTCATAATAGAAGTAAACCCTTCTACATCAGACCCATATTTTTCACCTAACCCCGTGAAGTTCCGCATATCTGTCATTACTGCTGACAGCATTTTTTCTTCGCCGCCCAATTTAATAAGATTAGGATTTTTTTGTAAACGTTCAACAATTACCGGACTTACATATGAACCGAATTGTTTTTTGATTTGCTGTTTTTGGAAGAATTCACTTAAAAATTTAACACCATATGCATGCAATGATGTTAACACAATACTACTAATAAAAAAAGTCACATCGATAAGGTATAGATACTGTGAAAATACATACCTGCTACCCAAAACTGCACCAACAGATACTATAACAATTGATAGTAACCCAATATAAATCCATCTTGTCAATGCAAGTAATAACATCCCCGCTAGTAACACACTTAGTATTTCCATACCATCTGCGTAATCAGGTCGTTGAATAACTACGTTATTCAACATAGTACCAATTACTGATGCTTGTGTTTCGTGTGGAAAAATTGCCCCTTTCGCTGTTGGTATAGGATTGCCTATTCCAGCAGCTGTTGGACCAACTATCACAATTGCCCCACCCAAATCATTTGGAATATTGGAAAGACTTATACTGGTCGCTGATTGACTCCAATCTATCCATATTCTACCTAAATTATCTGTTGTTATAGGACCAAATGCGGGTATACGCATTTTTTCAACACCTAATTCACTCAATTTTACTTGAAATGTCGTATCACCTGCCGCAACACGTAATGTTTCTAAACTAAGTGCTGGGTATAATTTGTCGTTGACTGTTACTATCAATGGTATCCGTCGATTAACACCATCTATTTCCGGTAATGTATTAACAGTACCGACCCCGGCTGCAATATCTTCTAATGATGGAATATTTGCAATAATTCCTGGGTATTGTATAACTCTATCTAAGTATTCTGGATTTAATACTGCTGAACCCGGTATTTTTGGGGTATTTTTGGAAATATCAGATGGTATATTTGGTAGAATAACTGGGTATGATGATAATACATCTTGTAATACGTTATCACCACCCTGCCTGTCTATTTCTGGCATTAATACATTAAATACTACTAATCCAGCATTATGTTGGTATAAATTTTGTATTATGTTTGCATATATATCACGTTTAAATGGCCATTGTCCATATTGGTTGATAGATTCTTCATCAATATTAACTGTAAATATGTTATTTTCTGTGGTAGGTTTGGATGTGATTAACGTATCAAAATACCGTAACCTAATGCTTTCGACAAACACAGGGTCTGATATTCGAACACTGATAACCAGCAATAATGTTAACAATGCCGTCCAAGGACTTACAATTATTTTTTTAATCATGTCATTGAATTTTACTAATAATAAATGATGTTATTTCATTTGCTATGTCAGTATTGCAATATTTGTCAAACCCAATAAACCCTGGATTTGAATTTGCTTCACAAACCCTAAACCCACGGGCATCAAATAGTAGATCTATTCCTGCAATAGTTAAACCTAAAACTTTTGCTGTTTTAAGAGCAATTTCTTCTATTTCTTTTGAAACTTTAAATTCTTCACCAGTTCCACCATGTGTTATATTAGCACGAAAGTCACCTTTAGGGGCAATTCTTTTCATTGCACCGATAACTTTGTCACCAACTACGAATACACGTAAATCCATTCCTGGTTTATCACTTAAATATTCTTGAGCAATTAATGTTTTTTCATTGTGTATTGCATCAACGAATTCGATTAAATTCAAAAACTCTTGTTCAGAATGGCACAAATATACGCCTTCTCCAAAACTACCAACATTTACTTTAAGGACGCACGGAAATCCAATAGTATCTTTTACTATATTATTTCTAACTGGCGTTTTAACAACCATCGTATGTGGAACAGCGATGTTCACTGCTGCCAATATTTCACTTGTTTGGAATTTATCTTGAACTAGATTTATACTATCACTTGTATTATAACACGGAATCTGTATCAATTCAAAAAAACGTATCACTGATAATTCTGCTCGAGTAATGCCAGCACCAAGTCTCACAAGTACTATTTTTGGGTTATCTATCCGTTCACCATCATAAAAAATACCATGATTTATCACAATATCAAATCTATTAAAATAACAAATTTTGACGGAAATATTTTTTTCAATAAAACTGTTTAAAAGTTTTGTAGTTTCATAATCTGAATCTTTTTGTTTAGTCAATATTAAGACTGTCATAATAACCTTATAGTTAAACGTGCTAGTAATGCACCATTTAACTAACGATTACTGATATAACAGGTGACTTCAAATCCCAATCTAATATCGTTGTACGTAGGTATCCCCCAAATCATAGTATTCTCCTATAAGTTGTCTAGCATTGTATTTATCTATTATTGACCTTGTTGAACTTGAATTGCGACACACCCACCTGATGTTGCACAATTGAAATTTATTGAATAAAATTGTGTAGAACTTCCGCGCTGAATCAAATTCAATGAAGAAGGCTGACCAGATAATGTTACACTAGCTTGGTGACTTCCAGATCCCTGTTGTGATACATCAACTGTTTTATTTCCACCCGATAATGTGATATCAGCATAATGATTCCCATTATCTTTTTGTAATAATGTAACTGAATTATTGTTATTAGCAATATCAACAAATGCACTTTTTATACCACCAGAACTTTGTTGTGTTAATGAAATATTATTATTGCTACCAACCAAGGAAAGTTCAGTATAATTCGTGGCAGATGTACTAGACGAAGATTGTGAAATAGTAGTTGAATTATAATCACCATTACTATAATATTTTGTGTAATTATTGGGTGTACCAGATTGGTCTATAATAATACTATTAGTGGATCCAATTTGTTCTACTGTGACTTTATCATCACCAGATGTTCTGGTGATGAATGTATTAACTTTTGATGTATTAGTGGTATTTGCTGTAAATGATGAACTACTTCCACCACAACATAAACTAGAAACAGCTGTATATGTTTGTCCAGGTGACAACGGTGCTGTTGTCCAACTAGATGCAGCAGTATTAAGTTGTGAAACTGATGGATTTAATGTTCCAGTCCAAGTTACCCCTGCAGAACTATTCATTCCTGTTGTTGGTGAAAATAATTGACCAGTGTTATTATCGTATCCAACAAAAAATAAGTAATTGGTGCCCATATTAATAATATGACCATTTCCCATAACTGCTTTTTGAACGCCACTACTATTATATTGTATTGCTTGCCAAGGGTTTGCTGTATTTCCTGTTGCAACGAATGCAACATAATCTCCAGTTGCCCAGCTAAGTCTACCAGATGTCCACGGTATTTTATATGCAGTTCCTGGTGCTTTACTATAAATTTGACATGTGGATGTATACATACAAGCACTTACGTTCCACTGACTATCAGCTATTTGTGATTGTCCAAATTTAATATCAGTAAATGAAGTAGCAAATACTGAAAATGACATTAGAAATAACACTATTAATTTAATCATTTTTTTAATACACCACTATTTTGTTTAATATTAACAATATTACCACCTGGATCACCTGAACCTATAATTGTTGATGCTGGAATATCATCTTGAATTACGGATATGCTAGTATTTGAATCAAATCCTTGTGTTTTAATTTCTGCATAATGCTTATCAGGTGAAAATCTAAATGCTATTCCTTTTCCTTTTAATTGCATTTCAGCATCTGGTTTATCCCATGAAACACAAACACTGGATATTGCATTACATCCAAGTAATCCAGCAAGCTCCATTAATCTTATGACACGAGCTTGGTCAATTTCATCTTGGGATTGCTTAACTTGTGCACTTAAACGTCTTCCAGCTTCAGCTTCTAATTCCTCCATTTCTTTATCTTTTGGAGATTTATTAGCTTCCTTTACTGCACGTTGCACTTCAATTGGTTTAGCAAGAATTAATGAATTATTAATTTTTGATTCAACCGTATTGACAATTGTTGGTGGACTAGGCATCGTTGTTTCACTTTGGACGTATGTTGCTTCAAATGCTTTATCTAACACAACTTTTCCAGCTGAATTTTCAACTTCTATTTTACCAACTTTGCATATATTTTCTTGTAATTCATATTGTTTTACGTCGGCTTCATCTTTGCAGCTAGGGATCAACATAACTAAGCTTTGACCAGCTTCGTCAACTGTCATAGTGAAATCTGTGCCACGAACAGCAATTGCAGCAGTTGGGGTTTTTATACCCACTTGTTGTGGATTTGCTTTTGCTATTTGACCTGATGCATATCTTACTGTTCCCATACCGACCTTTAATGCTAATTTACCAGCATCACTTTGTTTTGGATCAAATACAAAATCATCAATCAGTAGTCTACTATTTTCGTTAATTTTAACTTTTGTATCATCTTTAAATGTAATGTTACTAACACAACCACCTGTTATATAGATATCCATTGATTCAATAGAAGAACCTTTAATACCAGATAATTTTTGTTTATTTCGTTCTATATTACAATCAGAACCATTAACTTCTGACACAGAACCTATATCTGCATAGGAAGTTAAAGGTAATAAAAAAAGTAATATCCACAACATTTTATCTAGATACAGCTATATTTGAATTAACAATACTAGATGAATTTGTAGAACGCACAGTAATACTATTATGGTCACCTAATGTGCTAATATTAATAACTGAATCATTTGTTCCTTGTTGTTGTGTAACAATAGAGTTATAACCACCAGTTATTTCCTGTGTTAATTGATGACCTGTTCCACCATCATCTTGTTCATTTATCAATGAGTTATTACTTCCTGTAACCGTTGTATGAACATCACCTGATGTGCTAGTTAAACGAGTGGTAATTTGATTGCTATTACCTATCATTTCATTATAACTATTAATGCTTCCTTTTGTTAGTGTTTGAATCAAATAGTTTAAATCACCATTAATTATTTCAGTAATAATGTTATCACTTTTAGCACCATTCTGGCCAGAAGTTCCAATAGTTAATTTTGTTTTATTACTACTGCCAATAATTGTACTTGAATAGGTATTAGTTCCACCGTTGATATTGTACTGTGCCCAGTTGTTGTCACCAGTATGACTCAAAGTAACAATATTAGAACTTCCTGTTATAGTTGCATAATTTAGTGCACTAGCCGCTGTTGGGGTGAATGCAGATATAACATTATCATTTCCATATGTTAATGTTGTAGTAGTTACTCCACCTACATTGTTAGTTCCACCTATTTGGTCAATCGTGATAGTATTAGCATTGCCAACTTGTTCTATATATACGTTATTTTGTCCTGTATTAGTTGCTAATGCAACTTGGCTAACAAATAACGATGTTACTACTAAACTTATGGTTGTTCGTTTCATAATATTTACATTAGTTAAGTTGCCTTAACCACGCTCCTTTATTTTATATAAGGATTTGGTATATCTTTAAATGCCCAATGTCCTTTCTTTGCTCCATCTTTGATTGTATCAATAACAGCAGCTTGAATTGCTTTATTAGTTGCTCTATTAATACTTTCGTTTATACTACCACCTACTTCAGCTTCAATCGCTTTTGCATCAGATGCGATAAAACGTAATACACCTAATTTGTCCATGTAGCTTAATACGGTTTTAGTAACAATAACAGAAGTTAATATTTCACCAGATGTGATTGATATAATTCTTAAACTTACTGTTACTGTATCGCTTTGGTATTGTGTTTCTCCACCAATACCAAAAAATCTTACACCAGCACCACCCGTTGTTGTATTACTATCATAACCAACAATCGCACCTTCGGCCATCACACCAGCAAACGTCATTGCTGGTAATGGTTGTGCATCTTTACCTTGGAAAAATTCTCGTGCTTGTCTAATCATTTGTCGTTCTTTTATTAGATTCTCCAATGAAACACGCTCAACTGGAATGAACCATCTACCATCACCGACATCTTTTAATGATTTTATTAAATAGTTTTCAGCTCCTTGTGTCACTGCAGAACTAAGGCTTGCGATATTTGGTATTGATTTACGTTGACCAGTTTTGTCTTGAAACCCATACACTGCAATTGGAATAGGTCCACCAACTGGAGGTGCCAACCAGTTTTCTTCTTTTTGTAAAAATTTAGATTGTTCAACAACTGGATCATCAAACTGTTCACCGGTTATGAGTTTGTGAATTGAACTTCCTGTAGCGCATCCCTGTAAAAAGATAATTGTTGTTACTATTAATAATTTTTTCATAATGCGCCGTTAAAAGTAAAAAGCTCCAGCTGGAACTAACATACTAGTCGATTGGCCAGATGAATTATTAGTAATATCAATTTTAATCATTTGTTGGATAACGCCATTGACTACTTGATTAGTCATTTGCCAAGTGACATTATTACCACCCAAATCTGGTATTGCTCCACAAACTCCAGAACCAACTGTGCAAGATGAACCTTCTGAAAAAAGACTATCAGTTAATTGTTTTGCAAGTTGTGAATATATTCTAGATTCTACATTTGCTAAGAATTTAGCAGATGGGGTATTTGCCGCTTCTGATGCTGCTTTTGCAATTATCGCATCAGCAGCTGATTTATTTTTATCACTTGCTTGAGTTTCTAATTGCTGTAAAGTTAAAACGTGGTTGCTATACCCAATACCACTAAATGCTGGGCTATTGAAAGTGTGTTGTAATTCAGCAGCATACAATGATGTAGCTACAAATAACATTAAAATTCCTACAAATTTACTCATAAAATATGCTCCCTATGTAGTTTTATTTAATGGGGGATATTTATGAATTAACTCATACTTTAATTATTGATGGGAATAAACATTCGTTGATAAAAGTAGTGACATCATCATCGAACAACCCTAGCGATGTCATTACTTTTGGTGTATGTGGGTTAAGTTTTTGATTTGATGTATATAAGTTTTGTGACTCTGCTGTGTCGTCGGCTGTATCATTGGTATCACCGACATCCACTAAATAGTATTCTATACCATTAGTCGCTACATCGTAAATTTGTTGTAGTTCGAGATCGGTTTGTACATTACTTGCTGCAACCATGTTTTCACTGAAAATTCTTTTGCCCCATTCCGGTAATTCTCTCGTTTTTTTCCAGAGTAAATCATGCGTAATCTGTCCAAACCATTCCAATAATGGATGGTATGGGTCACCAGCTGGACTATAATCAACGAAGCAACCTGTTATTTTGTTTTTTCCAGCAACAACATCAAACCCGAATATAGGGGCTGGGTTGTGAATATGCGGAAAGATGCAGCAATGCATCATCCACACCCCTTTTGTTTCTCTGGCATCAACCACACATAAATGTGCACGTCTAAAAACTTCACTGGTCCATACTTTATTAATCCAGGCTGGTTGATTAAATTTATCTAGCCCTGGTTCTTGGATTTCGGTACCATAATTGTTTAACGCGGATTCAAAATAAACTTGAATTTTAGCTAAGGTATCCCACACATTACTCATATAATTCATTCATAATATCGATGGACCATTTAAATGCAATTCTTGCTTCATCACCTAATTCATCAGTTGCTAAACTTCTGATATTGGTTTTCAGCAAGTCCATATCAGTAAACTGATACATTTTACCACTGCCTGGCACTTTTTTGGCAATATATTGCCCACCAAATAAATCACCCATGTGACGAACATACAAATGCGCTTTAATCAATGGTCGACGGTCAACATCATTGATGAGATCAATCAGGTAATTATGATATTTGATTGTTGCTGGACACCACTTCCCGTTATATTGCGTATCTGATAATTCACCAAAATCTGCAAGAATAAGTGCAGACCTTTCCAATCCAGGTAAATTATCCAGCGCCCCTACCATTTTTGCACCAAATTCAATTGGGTAATATACCAGCAACAGTTGATATAAGTAGTTGGTATAGTGTGCAGGTGTGATGTTACCAGAAAGCAACAGTTTTGCAAACTGTGTTTTTTCTATTTCTGTATGTAAATCTTTGGTATATTCTTTTAAACTCATCTGTGTTCTCTAAAAGTTAATCATCTTGCGCAATTTTAATTTGTAATGGAAATCCATTTTCTCGTGCCAGTTTAGTAGCATCAACCGCTTTTACTTCAGCAATTTCAAAATCATAAATTCCAGCAATGCCTGACCCAGTTTCATGGACTTGTGTAGTTACGGCAGTTGCGCTTTGGACATCATGACGGAAAAGATCGATTAGTAGCGAAATCACAAACGCGTGTGGGGTATGATCATCATTTAAAATAATAACCTTCCATTTTTTAGGTTCAGTAACTTTGATACTTACTGATTCTTCAAATTTTACATCTGACATTATTATATTTTCCTGATATAATGGGGAAGTCTGACTTCCCCATATTAAAAACTATTTTATTTCAATTTGACGTGGTTTGAGTTCATCTGGTACGATGTATTCTACGCTAATCCTAAGAATTCCGTTGTTAACCTCGGCTTCTCGGACTTCCATAAATTCTGCCAATGGAAATTCAACAACGAAATTTCGTGCTGCCAACCCACGGTGCAAAAATTCAATGCCTTCTGAAATTGGGTTTGTACGTTCGCCGTTAATAGATAAGATATTTTGATCTACTGTGATCTTGATTTCTTCTTTACTAAATCCTGCGACTGCCAATTCAATACCATAATTTGTTTCATTATATTTGAGTATATTGTGTGGTGGGTAATTAGATTGTGTACTATTTAATTTACTACTGATGATTCTATCAAATCCAACTAACGCTCTACTAAGAGCTGCTGCATCTAACGAGGTAATTGTTCTTAATTGTTGTTTGTATTGTGTCATTTTAATTCTCCTTTCATAAGCAAGAAAAAGGTGGGGTCTCCCTTGAGCACCCCACACATATATTGTATTATTTTTATTCCGCTGGGTCAACTTCTGTAAAATCTGCGTCGATTGATTCTTCATCAGATTCACCTGCCGAGTCTTTCGTTGATTGTTCAGCTTCTTGTTTTTTAGCAAAAACTGGTGATGCTGCTTCAAACAATTTAGAAACAGATTCTTGGATTTTTTCAACGTCGTCCCCTTTTACTGCTTCTTCTAAGGTAGAAGTTGCTTCTTCAAATGCTGCACGTTCATCATCCGTCAGTTGATCTTTGACATCATTAAAATCTTTTTGCAGACTATGCCGTTGTGATTCTGCACCATTACGTGCTTCAATCAACTCTTTTTGTTTTTTATCTGATTCCGCATTGGTTTCCGCATCTTTAATCATTTGATTGATTTCATCTTCACTTAGCCCAGAATCAGATTTGATGGTAATATTATTTTTCTTACCAGTGCCTTTGTCTTGCGCTGAAATATGCATGATACCATTCGCATCGATATCAAAGGTAACTTCGATTTGTGGCATCCCACGTGGGGACGGCGCAATACCATCTAAGTTAAATTCACCCAATTGCTTATTATAATGATATAACTCACGTTCGCCTTGTCCGACTTTGATTGTTACTGCCGGTTGATTATCTTCTGCAGTTGAAAAGGTCTGACTAGCTTTAGTTGGGATAGTGGTATTTTTTTGAATCAACTTGGTAAATACCCCACCCATTGTTTCGATCCCTAAACTTAATGGGGTTACATCCAATAATAGTACATCAGTTTTGTCACCTGCGAGAACTGCGCCTTGAACGGCAGCCCCTGCTGCTACAGCTTCATCTGGATTCACATCTTTTCTTGGTACTTTACCAAATAATTTTTCAACCGCTTCTTGCATTTTAGGAATTCTAGTTGAACCGCCTATTAAAATGATATCATCGATATCAGAAATTGATAAGTTTGCATCATGCAATGCAATTTTGCAAGGTTCAATAGATCGATCAATTAAATCGTCAATCAAGGATTCAAATTTAGAACGAGATAATTTCACAGTTAAGTGTTTTGGACCAGTATTATCTGCTGAAATATATGGCAGATTGATGTCAGTTTGTAATGTATTAGATAGTTCTATTTTTGCTTTTTCGGCTGCATCTTTCAGTCTTTGTAGTGCGATAACATCATCTAGCAAATTAATACCAGTTTCTGTTTTGAATTCATTATTTAAAAATTCGATAATTCTATTATCAAAGTCAGTCCCACCTAAATGGCAATCACCATTGGTTGAAATAACTTCAAACTGATGTTCACCATCAATGTTTGATATTTCTATTACCGAAATATCATGAGTACCGGACCCAGTATCCCAAATAACAATTTTTCTATCGGTTGATGATTGTTTATCCAGACCAAACGCAAGGGACCCGGCAGTTGGCTCATTAATAATACGTTCTACATTCAATCCAGCTATTTTTCCAGCATCTTTAGTTGCCTGACGTTGTGCATCGTTGAAGTATGCAGGTACTGTAATTACGGCATCAGTAACTGCATGCCCTAAATATTCTTCTGCAGTAGATTTCATTTTTCGAAGGATTTCAGCAGAGACTTGCTGTGGTGAAATTTTATTACCATTAACTTCTATCCAAGCATCACCGTTTTCAGCTTCAATTATTTTATATGGAAGTGATTTGATACTATTTTGGACTTCTTTGTCATTAAATTTACGACCAATTAATCTTTTAATTTCGTAAATGGTGTGGGTTGGATTTGAAATTGCTTGTCGTTTTGCCGCAACTCCGACTAAAATTTCAGTATCAGTATAAGTCACTACACTTGGGGTAGTTCTAGACCCTTCTGAATTTTCGATGATTTTATATGTTCCATTTTCAAAAACTGAAACACAAGATACACCAGTTCCTAAATCAATGCCAATTATTTTTTTTTTCATGCTATTCTCCTATTAAGCGAGTTTATAATAATAATCCCATATGGCGATTATCTGTTATTATTTATCAAATAGTTTATCATTATTTTTATTTCTGTCAATCTGTTCTGCCATTTGTCTCTGTTATAGTTAGATTGTCCATGGCATTTTTTACATAATGGTATAAGGTTTGAAAATGCGTTGTTTGATTTGATATAATCTATGTGATGTATATCCAACTCATTTGTACTGAAATATACCAAGTATTATTCAATGTGTCAATCTTTTTTATTTTTTCTTGGTTTTTTCACGGTTGTGGTATCTTTAGTTTTTCTTGGTTTTTTCACGGTTGTGGTATCTTTAGTTTTTCTTGGTTTTTTCACGGTTGTGGTATCTTTAGTTTTTCTTGGTTTTTTCACTTTTACTGGTGGGTTTAAGTGGGCCAATAAATCAACTTTAGGCTCAATATCCCCATTAAACGCGTAATGATAAGTTAATGCATCAGTACAGACTATGTTGTTTTCTACAATATGTCTATATTGTTCCTGTCCACATAATAATCTATTTCTACATAAAGCAACATTATCTTGCATGATATCTACTCCATAAATAGTAGATAATGCTTGTTCAAACGGGATGCCATTTGATACTTTTCTGATAAGTATTTCTGATAAAAATTGTCCATCACCACACGAATTATCAAGAAAGTTTGATGATTCACCAGTAAATACTTCTGGTGGTAATAAGTCAAGCATATCATTGACTAATTTTAATGGTGTGAACACTTCTGCTGTTTTGGTAATACGTTTTTGGTCACGTTCAACACCAGACATAAATTCATGATTTCTACAATGGTTTATAATATGGTCTAGCATTATTTCACCATCCGAGTAATAAAATTTATTTCATCTTCTGAAATATCATATTTTTCAAATAATTCTTCATCAGTCCACGCTTTAGTAAAATCTTGAACTGGTATTAAACTATATTCTTTTTGTGAAGTATGCTGTGTATACTTTTTTAAGGTAAGCAGAAAGTGGAAGAATTTAGTGTTGATATATGACATATAATTACGACATTCTTTTTCTGTGTTAAATTCGGCCAATGGTATATAAGTTTTCGAAAAACACGTATTTGGACCGGCATAAATTGGATTTATTTTATCACCCACACCGGTACCGTTACCAACCGCTTCTGTCACAATCACTTTATGTGAATACACAAAATAGATATTTTTTGTAATAGTTGACCGATCTACTGTACTCACTACTTTTTGTCCATAAAAAGTTACTGGGTCAGCTGTTGGGGTGGTATCACCTAAAAAGTCTGTTTCAAATGGAAACATATTACGAACAGGCATATTGCTAACAATAGATGGTTCATTATGCGATTGTACTTTATTTAAAATATCAATTGCTTCATTATAACGAATAACAGTGGCCATATTTGGTAAAAATAATGGTCTATATGTTTCAGACGACGTCCCATCTATATAATGTTCGATGACTTTGCAATCACCGTTGAAATTAAGATCCCATCTAAAATAGCACACTCCACCCTTTATCACGACCGTTGGAAAAAAATGACAAGAATTGTGGAAATCATGTAATACTTTAAAACTGTTGGCCTGGGCCATTCTTTTTCTAAAATTGTTTAATCTTGCACCTTTGCCACCGGTCATCCATCTTGACGGGATGACCGACACAATATGCGATGGTTTAAGTTCAATTGCGATATCAACAAAATCTTGGTAGATAGCTGTTGCGCTACTACCATGCCCGTTATCGTTTTTTTGATATGGGGGGTTTTGTATAATTACATCAAATTTTGGTATATTATTTGTATTGATCATGTTTATTACATCCTTGTAATCTATTACGGTAAACCCTTGTATTGTTAAGGAATCTTTGAACAAGTCAAAAACTTCTGCACATACTATACTGGCGTTTGGGTATTTTTTTTGTACTTGAATTGGTAAACACCCATTCAATGCATTGAAAATCAAAATTGATTTTGGTGGTTCAATGTCGTCTAATTCATCAAGTAATCTATTTGACAGATCGGCATTGATAAACACCAACCCTTTATTTGCTTTCATTTCGTTGTTGATAAAAATTTTGTCTAATACTTTATCGATGTCTAATAATTCAAACGCCAATTTTTTATCAAGCATATTTTTATTTAACATAGTACGAAATTTTTCATTATTATCTGCAGTTGTTGTGACAGCATCTAAAAGGTCTTTACCAAAAAAATTAATCAAACTATCTGAATTTAAAACAACATTATAATCATATGATTTTAGCATGTATGCTACCCAGGTTGCTTCTACAAAAATAGCTTGAATACTATCCATTATTTTAGCTTCTAAGCTATCTTTATTATATTTTGGTTTATTCGTTGGGGTTTCTTTGTTTTTAGCACCATTGTCATTACTTAGATCAACTGATGTATTGGTAACTGGTTTGTGGGTTATTAAATTTAAATCCGCCCATTCTGATTTAACAAATGAGTCAACTACATTTTCTAATTGACCAGATGGTAATTTGTTATTATTAATTTGATTTTCACACCAAATACGCGCATTTTCCAAAATATCAATTGGGTCATGTGTTGATTTTGCATTTTCCAAATCATATGAGGATAGGCTGACTGATTCTAGTAATTCTAATCCTGATCCACGGCCAAGTGTTTCATTATATAACGCGATTTTTCCAAGTGTGGTTTTGATAGAATATCCAGGTGCCAATGAATAAACTTTGACTACATCTTTGTTAGGGTACAACCGAATAGTTCTGCCTAGTAGCTGTTCAAATGCTGAGACACTCTCCATTTTATCAAACATTACAATGTGACCTAATGCTGGGATATCTGTACCAGTTGTAAATTTTCTACAAGTTAAAATAATAATTCTTTTATGTGTTTGTAGTAATGAATCAACTACATGACTTATGCTTTTGAAGGATGCATTTTTTGCCATTCCTTCTAAATCATAACTTGATATAAAAAACGTATGTGATTGTGAATTATTTAAAACATATGCAAGGGTTGGAATATATTCAGAGGATGAAACGTTTTCACTCCCCATCGGTAATAACCATAATCCACAATTTTTTGATACATCACTTAAATCAACATCATTAACAATACTTAGTGGATTTTTTTTCTTACTAAGTGAATTGTAATACATTAAATCACAAATTTTTAATAGTTCTGATTTGTAAACAAAATTATTGTTTTTCAATGCAAACAATTTGATGGGTGAAAATCCTTCTTCTTCGGAAAACATATCTGCAACATTGCTTACTACATTTGAAAATGGCGTATCAAATGATTCTAAAACCAGCTTAGGTAAATCAGATATATCGCGGTTTATCATACCCCATGCTAATGTTCTAGACACGATTTGTGATGGGTCATATTTGTCTAGAACATCATACGGTGTTGCAGTCAAATCTAATGTATATGTTGCTGATATATTTGAAAGTTTTTTATTAGTGTATACACCTTCATATTGGAAATGACGTTCATCACATACCCACAAATCTAAATTATTGGTCAAGTTTGCATATTTGACACGAATACTATCTTGATCAGATATCTCATCTTGATATCTTAAATCTTGTACACTAAGTCCAATAAGTATAATTTCGCCATTCTTTTTTCTTTTTTGTAATGTTTTTATTGATGTTTTGGCATAATCTGCTTCATTAAGAAATGTAATAGACGTATTTCTGTTATCACCAAAATGGTATGTGCCTACATTATTGATGAGTGATTGAAGTGTATCAACGATTGGGGTAGTAAATAATGCAATACCGCCATTTGGTAATACTTTCGAAATGATTTGTAATGCGGTTATGGTTTTACCAAAACTTGCATATGCGGCTAGCAATGCTACTTTTTTATTAAGTAAAATATCAACTACTTCATTAACCACTGGTTCTTGAATTTCTCTAAGAACGACTGGTTTAATAGTGTTGAATGAATGTTTTACATTAAAAAATTGTTTAATAACATCAATTAGGATATCCATATGGATATGGTCAGTATACCCTAATAAAAGTTCTCTGTTACCCTGTTCTTGGTGTCCAGGAAACAACCCATCAAATGGAATAAGCCCTTTTAAATAAAGGTCATGGATAAATTTTCTGACGTTATCATCTACTTTTACTTTTACATTTGTGGATGTTTTATCATACACCACGATAAGAGATGCGTGAAGATCTTCGAATAATGAAGATTGTTGTGACAGGTATCTGTCTTCGTATGCATTTATTGGGGTTAGTCCTGATAAGTCTTTATCATTTCTTTCACCAAGTTTTCTTTCTCCGTTTGCGGTACCATTAACGTATAAAATACCATGATTTTTTGTTAAGGTTCCTTTATGGTGGTCATTTGTCAACCACAAAACGATAGCTTTTGAACCATCTATTTTTACTGCCATGTGCCTATTCCTTGTGCCTAAGTTTTAAATTTCCATATAAATTGGAATTCATTTCCAATTACGCGTGTATTATATAAAATAATACACACTTTGTCAAGTAAAAATGGGAATAATTATTCCCATTCTGTTACCGTTTTTTTGGTAATGCTTCTTTTTGAAGTTTTTTCTTTAGCCTGGCCTTTGCAGCTCCGTTGGCCCGTTTGCGTTCAGTAGTTGGTTTTTCATAATATTCCTTGGTCCGTAGGTCATCTAATTTACCACTTTCTTCTACTTTCTTTTTAAATTTTCGTAGTGCTTGGTTTATATTATCGCTATCTTTAATATAAATACCAGTTCTAGTCTTCTGATTCATCATCATCTTCATCGTCCTCTGTATTTTCTAGTTGTTCAATGATCCAATCTAGGTTGAAAATTCTATTTTTGGATATTAAATTATATGGGGTTAATTCATCATTTGTTATATAATGAACATTTGGTTGGCTTAACAAGAATGAAATAAAATTTTTGACAATATTATTACAATTGTCTATATCAATTATTACTACATCTACTACATGCGCTACACTAAGTAACCAATCAATGTCCGATTCATCATTTTCAAAAATAAATACGTTTAAGTCATCGACACTTTTACTTAATATTGATTGAAATTGGTGTTTTACATGCAACGTTGGGCTGATTAATAGATAACTTATATTTAAATTAAATAGTTTATCTGGTGGCGTTATTACGGTGATTCTACCTAGATTCATGTATCCTTCTTATTGGTGGTAACTCTGTGTATCGACCCATTGACTTCCGTTATAGGTAAACTCTTTGGGTGGGTTAAAATCAGTACGTATGAACGAATACCCTTGCACGGGGTTATCTGGAAATTCAGTACCTGTATTATTTATCCCTGTGACTAGTGAATTATCAACATTTTGTTTAATTTCTTCTAGAGGAACTGGCTTATTGTGACCTGGTTGGATTAAATTGACTATTTGACGTTTATTAATTTCGTCAAAGCTATGTTGACAAGCCAACAATAATATTACCGCCAACGGATCAAATACTGAAACAAGTAATATAATCAGCCAGCGTACTGCCCTGTCTAACATAGTTGAATCTACTGCATCACCATATATTAATGCAGCAATATATTTTAGAGGACCAACTTCTGCTTCTATTTTTCTTAGATCAGTTGCAATTGGGGCACGTTCTTCACGTAATTTTGCTATTTCACGCTGTGCTTGTGTAATTTCTTGTTGTAATTGTGCTCGTTCTTTTGCTTGTGTTTTTCTAATCCGAACAGCCCGTGATGCACCTTGTTCGGATGTTGTTCTAGCCATAATTTGATCTACCGATGAATCCATTTGTAGTACTGCTTTTCTAGCAGTGTCAATGTTATCTTTATACGTTTTTATTTTTTCATCGATAATAGATACTTTGTCAACAATATCACCAGCGGGAACGGCTTGGTCAGAGTGAGCTTTTGATAAAAACCCATATACCCCAATTGATGTTATTAACATTAACCCGATAATAGCCGGTATAAGATATGCCTTTAGATACCAGGATGCGGTATCCCAATATTTATGCAACCAAATTGTAGAAGTAATTTTCCCTACCTCTAATACACTGCCCATAATAACTATTGGCCAAAAAGATGCAGAAAATATTACAGTTAACCCCAACACTGAATAAAATGCACTAACCATAGAAATTAATATTGCTACTATCAGTGTAAACGATACAAACATCATACTATTTCCCTCACACTTGCCCAGCGCTAATCACTGATAAAACTGTGTTGAAATGATTGTCAATGACAGTATGTGAATGAACCATGATAGATATTTATTCGTTAATTAACAATATTTAATGATACCTTTTCGGTACCTTTTATACCAATTTCAATGGCAGCGGCTTTTGATAAATCAATAATACGACCTTTTATGAAAGGACCCCTATCATTGATAACAACTACGACGGATTTATTATTTTTAAGATTGGTAACTTTAACTTTAGTTCCAAAAGCAATATAGCGATGTGCAGCAGTTAATTTTTTGGGATTGAAATACGCCCCACTTGCGGTACGCGGTCCAGATTCATACCCATACCAACTTGCAATACCAACTACATTATATTTCTTTATTGGGTTTTTATTAACCGCAAAATGTTTAATAGGTTTTTTATTTGCTTTTTTAACAATCGTATTCCGTTTGTTATGAATGATGCCAATTTTTTTGTCGTGTTTTGGTATTGCTTTTTTTGATACCACTTGATGACCATTGGTATGTTCTTTCGCATAAGTAAGCGAAGACATTAAGCTAACTGCAATAGCTAGTATTATAAGTGAATTTTTCATTTTTTTCTCCTTTCACTTGGTGTATCCTGTACTAGCGATACATTACATTAAGGGAGATAACTGCCAAAGATTTGACCCTTATGTCACTGGCGTTTTCTCCATCAGCAATAACCACCCTACAGGTTATTGCTTAGGCGAGTATGGCTTCCCGACTTTCGGGTTTCTTCATTGGCCAAGACTCGCGGGATCATTTTAGCCTTCAAAAATGACCCAACTACTCTTAGTTTCTTACGAAACGTATTGTATATATCATTGCATAACGCAAGATAGTGTAAAACTGATATATTATTAATATTTACACGTTTGAGTATGAAAATTATACTACTATATAATTAATTTGTCAACCCCAAGCCAGTGTTACTTTGTCTATAATTGAAATAGCAGTGTTGTTGAACTGTGGTGAACAATAATTCAACAAGTTAATAAGATGTGGCATTTCTGAACTAGGAAGTTCAACTAGTTGTCTAGAAACCCAATTGCGTGATACTTTCAAATAGCTGGGCATCTGGTCGACCAATTCTACATCAAGCTCAAACGGGGAATTGATAAGAAGCTTCATTAATTTTTCCAAATCTATGATAAAGTATTTACCTTCATCATAGATTCGATTAACTTCCTATATTTTAACAGAATAACATATTAACCAGCATTTACATCACCACTACCGGTTGCAGCATGGCCACATGATGCTGTATCGCCAGCTCTACAAATTGCAATATTATTTGCAAATACGGATGCACTATGCCCAGACATGGTTGGATTTTTATGTGGTGATTTGCCATGCCCCTTTACCGCAGCACCTTTTACCGCAATTGGTTTGTTATTTACAAAAACGGTTGGAGCCAAATTTCCAGTAATAGTATCACCTGCTTTATCTTGATTTACTCGCGAAACCCCAGGCATTATGTGATAATTCCTGTCGTTGCTGATGTATATGATCTAGCAAATTCTTTTTCCGCTGGTTCGGCTACAATAATTGTAGTTCTATAAATCTTGACATCTTTGTCAGGATCTATTGTAAATACAAAAGGTACCATACCAATCCCACCTTCTTTTGTACTAGTCAATGCTCTTGGTTTAGAAACTTTTAAATAAGTGGAACCTTCTTCAAGTAATATTGCTAAAAGTTCTTCCCCAGATGTCAATTTAATGGTTATTACTTCACCAACTGATAATCCTTTATCTATAATCATATTGCCTCTTGTAAATATTGTCTTAATTCTGTAAATCCACCAATGTGATTACCATCAATAAAAATTTGTGGTACAGCACGTGCAGTTGGTGCAACTTCTAATAATTGTTCTTTGGTCCAATTTCCACTTGCAAGATTGCGTTCTTCATACTCGTATCCATTCAGTTTTAATAGGTTTTTGGCTTGTTCACAAAATGAACAATTTGTGTTACTCCAAACAATCGCTAATTTTGGTAGTGATGGGTCTGATGCTTCTACTGCATAATCAATTGGTGTTTCGTTCATTATGCTGCCTCGATTTCAACGATTATATTTGTGCCAATCATTTCTTGAACAATTGCTTGTAAATTTGCATTAAAATCCGAATCAGCAATTGTTTCTAGGTCAGCAGTTTTATCGCTGACTAATTTACTTAATTTTATTACATATATTTCTTCTTTAATTTTTGCCATTTGCTTATCCTTAATTAAATTTTAATTTGTGTTTAATTTTATCAATAAATGATACTTTAGTAATGTTGTACTGGTCCACTGTATCCATAAATTTTTTAATTTCTTTCAAAACTTGACGGTCTTGGCGGTCTTGATAGCTTGTATGTTTGGGCATTTCACCTAACTCTTGTTTTTTAGTGCTAAAAATACTACATACCGGGGCATTGATATTATCCATGATGTATTTACGAATTTTAACTGCCACTGGTTTCGTTATATATGATTTATCAAATAACTCTGCAACTTTATACAATCCTTGTACTGTTTTGAAATCGTATTTCTCATATACTGCTTTTGCGTGGGTATTAATGATTTTCATTTCATTGATAAGTTCAATTGACGGATCATTTAATTCTAGTATTTTCAACTTACTTTTCGCTTTGGTAAGTTCTTGTTCAACCATTTCTGTAGATCTGTTGGCCGACACATCGATATTGATTAATATTTCTTCTAATTTATTAATTTTTTGTTTTTCTTTGTCTATTAAAGAACTCATAATTTCGCCTTAAATATTTGGTAATTCATCATAATTCAAATCACCCGACATTACCCCTATCACATAATTTACACTTTCGGTTTCTTGTAACGCTGCTTGTTTTTTACTTGGGTCACTATGCCGGGAAAACCACGGGATAGGGGTAGTTTTGGGTGCAGCATGCTGATATTTAATTCCAATTTCTTTTAATGCCAATACTGCAGTATAATCAACAAAGTCTTTTAAAATATTAGCATTAAGTCCAATTACAGGACCTTTTTTAAACAAGTAATCAGCCCATTCTTTTTCTTCTCTAATTACATCCATATACATAGAATATACTTCGGTTTCACATTCTTCTTTTATATCAATAAATCTACTATCTTCTTTTACGACTTGATTAATAATCCAAGAAGTCCAATCTCTATGTAATAATTCATCTTGTAAAATAAGTGCAATAATACTGCCGTTGCCAATGAACAATTTGTTTTCGACCATAGCCAAGCTAGTAGCAAATGATACCATAAACCGGAATGCTTCTAATGCATAACTGGCGTGTAATGCTAGCCAAATTGCTGTAAGGTGATCATGTTCTGATACTTCAATGCCTAATTCTTTTTTACAATTTATAATATGCAATTTGTTATAGTATTTACCAATACTAGCTGCCATGTCAACAATTTCTTGTGTATCATGAATGGTATTGAATATTTCTTTTGGTACATTATAGATATTGCGAATAATATGACTATAGCTACGACTATGAATATTTGTTTCAAAAAAACTCCAAACTGCAGCAAGTGCTTCTAATTCTGGAATGCCACATACTGGACTAAAAATTTGAACAGGTGCTCTACCTTGTAAACTATCCAATGCTGTTTGTCTTAACAAATTACTGGTGAAAATATGTTTAACTGCTTCACTGGCTTCTTTAAAATCAACTTTATCCTTGGATAGATTAATTTCTTCTGGAACCCAAAAGAAACCACGTTGTGTTTGTTCAAAGTTGGCTAATTTATTATATTTCACCTCCTCAAACCTCTGTATGACAACCGGCCCAGCTGGATCTAAAAACATTTTTCGATTTAAATAATCAGAATGTTTACTTAAATCATATTGTTGTGTACTCATATTAATCCTTTAAATTTAATCCGCTTAATTCTCTATATTGTCTTGTATTGAAGTAACTACAAGTTTCTGCTAACATTTCGCCACTTTCTGACAAAATATATTGATATCTTTCAAAATTTGTGTCATCGTTTGCAAAGTAGTTATCCATTTCTTTCTGTGATTTGAATGTTTTAAAACTTGCACCAGGATTTTCTCTATCATATACCGAAACATTATGACCATATGAAATAGTCTTCTCCATAAGTTATATCCCTCATCACTGAGTTGTGTATCACTTAAAAATCTAACTGAACTATTATTATCTTTTAAAATATTATTATATAATTCAAATGCATATGGACTTTTACCCGACCACTTTGGATTTTTATCTGTAATTGAAACTACTAATCCTATTATTTATTACATTATAATTTACATGCAATACATTCATCTTCATCATCGTCATTGATATCAACACCTCTTGGTAAGTCAACAACATCATCTACTTTACTACCTTGTTTGCTTACGAGCGAATAGTACAGAGTTTTTAGCCCAAAATAGTGAGCTAACATTAAGTTTTTAGCAATCAATGTTGTTGGCACTTTTCTATCTGGGAAATGTGCAGGATTGTAAAAAGTATTGGTACTGATTGATTGGTCGGTAAAAGCAGCTAAAACAGCAGCTGTTTTTAAATATCCGATACAATCAGTTTGTTCCCATAATAATTGATATTTGGTTTTCAATTTGTGGTATTCTGGAACTACTTGTGTTAATGACCCAGATTTAGATTCTTTAGTTTGGATTAATTGCATTGGCATTTCAATTCCATTAGTTGAATTTATTACAACGCTAGAACTCTCAACTGGTGCAATAGCCATTTGTGTGGCATTGCGAACACCACTTACTTTTATTCTGTCACGTAATGGTTCCCAAGGTAATTCGGGGGTGAAATCTGTTAATTCATTAACACCGGCTGCACGTAATTCCCAAGGGAATATACCCTGTCCATATCTGGTTTTATCACTATGTAAACACGGACCACGTTCTTCGGCTAATTCAACACTGGATTCAGTTAAGTAGTATGCTTGATGTTCCATCCAACTTTTAACTTCGGCCAACATATCAGGTTCACCATATTTAAACCCACGTTTAGCTGCCCAATATGCTAAATTAGTAATACCAATTCCGATTGGTCTAATTTCATCATTACTTAATTTACTTTGTATTGATAAGAAGTCCTGGTAATCAAGAATATTATTTAAACTTCTATGTAGAATTCTACAAGCTCTACGCATATCTTCTGGGTTTCTAAACGAACCCCAATTCAGACTGCCAAGGGTACAGAGTGATATTCTGCCACTTTCATCATCCAATCGTTTAAATGGTTTAGTAGGAAGTAAAATTTCACAATTGTGAACCAACATATCATTTGCAAAAAAACACTCGGTTTCTGGAACAGTTATATCATATACTTTTGTTGCTTCAACTATTATTTTTCTAATTTTAATCATTATTTTTTATTCTTCCTTGAACAAACTCATGGTTTTGTTCATAATATGTTCCTTGATTTTTTATTCTGGTTTCTAATTTCGCATTATCTATCAGTATTTTATAAAGTTCTTTATACATGTTTTACCTCTACATGTATTTGTGTTGGTAATCAATTTTCTATACATAACACGTCGGTTTCAATTAGTTCATCTGCTCTAACATAACCTCGATTTTTTGTATAAATTAAATGATCACCTGTACATCTAATAATTTTTCCAGATATGTCTTCTATTTCATATAATTCTGTAACAGTTTTTGTTTCTATTGCTGCAGAAATATGTTCCCAAGAAATTTCACCATTCTTAAAACTTTTAATTTTTGAAGTAGATAATCCACCTAAATTAAATCGTTCAACTGCATCCGAAACAGACATCTGTTCTTCCCCTCCATTTTCATGTTGGAAAGTTACTTTTGTATCACCTGCTATACAGCATAAATTAGATTGATAAATGGTATGATATTCTGGATCAAATGGTCCTTGGTTCATTACGTTATCAATAAACACTAGGTAAATTCTACCGGTATCAGTGCGTTCTTTTAAAATTCCACCTTTGAATACATCTTCTGCGTTCATTACTTTTTTACGAAGGTCTTTTCGTTTTTCGTATTTTACATATAGTTCTTCAAATAAAGATGTATTTTGATAAAATGCTTCGTATAAGTCTGGAACTTCGTTTGGGTCAAAGAATGTTATGTTTTCTTTGTTTTTGCATCGTCTCCAAAAGAACGCTGATAACACGACCCCGTAGTCCATATGACGAACTCTAGTTTCTTCAGTGCCTTGATTGTTTTTAAGAACAATAAGGTCATCAAATTGGTAATGCCAGATTGGGTAAAAAATTGTAGCAGATGCATTTCTGAGACCTCCCTGGCTATTATGAGTCAGAACCATTGGACCTTCTTTACAACCAGAAGCAAAAAATGTGTGAGTATTTTCTACTGTGATGTCGAGGTAGTTTTCGTCATTGTCTTGAACAAAATCAATAGTTAGCAACCGTGTAAACCCGCCTTCAGTTAACACACGATCTTTAGGTGTTAGAGCATCTGGCAACTTCTGGACAACTGACCCGACATCATCCAAACACATAATTGGGTGATTTATCGAGCAGTTTAACACCACGCCATTCTCAAATTCCAAACGAACTTGGTCTTCTTGTTTGACAACTGTGTCCCATTTGTTAGTAACTGTTTTGAAAACAATCTCACCTGTTTCGTCTTTGGTCTTAATCTTCATGCCTACTGCTAGGTCTTTAATTTGAATTTTTTTAGTTTTTTCCATTTCATCGGAATCTCCCTCATCAATGACCTCTACCCAAGTCTCAGGAGTTACACAACAACTTCTTAAATCACCATACCATTTTTTAAGAAAAGGAATATAGCCGGTATGCATGATTTCGCCATTTCTAATAGGTGAACCTACTGGACGAAGTCTACCTACTTCTAATCCTATGCCAGCACGTTTGCTAGCATACTTCGCCATTATTTCACCGGCGGCGAAAATACTATCAAGATCGTCGTCACTGCGAATAAGAACACAACTACTAAATTGTTTTGTGGGCGTACCAAGACCGGCAAGTACAGGGGTGGCTAAAGTAAAAAGGCCATCGGATGCAGCATTGTAATATTCCTTGATATATTTCATCCTAGCCGAATTTGGTTCTTCTTTATGAAAAACTGTTGCGGCAGCAACCATGTAACGAACTTGTGGAGTTTCGAAAATTTCCTTAGTTGCTCTATTTTTTACAAGATACTTTTCAATCAATTGTTCAATGGCAGCGTATGAATATTGTTCATCTTTTGAATGGTCAATAAATAACTCCATTTTATTCCATTCATCTTCATTGTACCACTCTAAAAGTTCTGGTGTATAAAGACCAATTTCTACATTTTTCTTAACTAATTCATATAATGGCAGTGGTTGAAATTGCCCGTATACATCTTTACGTAGCATTGATAAACGTTGTTTACCTGCTACATATTGATAATTTGTATGACCTATATCTGGGTTTGCTTCTATATCGATTAAGTCGACGATAGCGCGTAATGTAATTTCATCGATTTCTTTAGTAGTAATGCCGTCATAATAATGAGGTTGACTTTTGATTTCAATCATTGATTGACTGACATCTGCAATTCCTGAACAAACGTTGGCAATCTGTTGTTGCCATTTTTCTAAATTTAATGGTTCTTTAGAACCATTTCTTTTGATTACTGTTATTTTATTCATATCCATATGTGTCTATACTCTCACTTAATACCACTAATTTCTGTTTAGGTAGTATTTATCGAGTGGTTTTTAGTGTAATATGTTTTTTGATAATCTATTACCATCAAAAACAGTGTTAGTATACACTAGATTGATGGTAATGTCCAGTAAATTATTGTAGACACCCCAACTGGGGTGTCTTTTTTGAGTGTTATGATAGAGCAGAAAACGTATACACAAATGTACCAGAATCATTCGATAAAGTATTTGTGTATAATAATACGATGGTATAGGGGGTTTCCCCGGTGGTATATGAATTACCTGATTGATCCAAAAATACTACTCTAAAATCTAATTTTAACGAATTTTCGCCAGATGGGTCTGCCCCGGCATAATCATAATCATCTGATAATTGTAATTTTCCGTTGCTGATATCGGCCGAAATGGTTAATGTTCCATTGCGGGTAAAGAAATTAGTGGTGCTTTTATAAAAATATTCAATTTTATAGGTAATTGACCCTGATGGTGTACCGACAGAATTGGTCGAGACTGGTAGTTTCACCAATGGGTTATACCCGGTTATGTAACCAATTGCCAATGGTGTTGTATTAGATGATGTGTACGAGGCATGCCCAGCAACAATTGGAATAAATGGGATTAAATTGGATGGGTTAGACAATTCTTCGAATCTATCCGACATGATGTTATCAATGATATTAGTATATGTTGCGAAATAAAGTTGCGGCCATTTCGCATCAGACCCACCATCATTGCCAACATTTGATAATACAATATTCGAAAAAGAATTTTGGTTACCGAAGTCTACAAAAATTGCATGTTGTTTAATATTGTAGAATTTATAATTATTAACACTGGTGTTTGATGGCCCTACTTGTTGGCCAATAGAACTTTGTGTAGAGTCATATCCTAACACAATTCCTTGTCTAGTGTTTGACACGTATCCAACATCAAAAATATTTTTTGATATGTCATATTTTGAATAAATTGCGTAACTAAAATTGCTTAGTTGGATATTTTTAAAAATATTTTGTTCACAAGTTATCAATGAACTAAGTGATCTAAGGTTTAGCCCTTTACTTAGGTTAGTATTACCATTCCAAGCCCCTTGTAGTCGAATGTTTTCAAATTCACTATTTCTAACTGCATCTAATTGAAACCCATCTTGGTCTGTAGTTGTGATGATCGATAAATCTTTGATAACAATAAATCGTGGTTGATTACTGCTAGTAGTGCTATCAATTGTACTTGGTGTCACTATATCAGACTCAATACTAGTAAAACTTGAATCATTTATGAATTTAAAAACAGGCCCTGTTCCAGAAAATTGTATTATAGTCTTATCTATCCCAGCTCCGAACAACGATGTGTAACTTGGAATATAAATGGTAGAAGAAATGTTGTATATCCCTTCTGGAATTTTTAATGATACCCGTTGCTTTGATGCAGCTACTGTACCAAGTGGATAGTCCAATGATGAATCGGAAGCTTTTCCATTTGCATTTAAGAACAGTTGATTTATCGCACGCTGCAGTGCCATAGTGTCATCATCAATTGCATTTGCTTTGATACCAAAATCTTTTGCTGTTACGGTTTCATCTAGTTTATTTTGGATTGATGATAAGACCGGGTGATTTGCGTTTGTGCCTGTTCTAATATACGAATCATATTTGTATTCACCGTACATGTTAGACAATATATTAGGACTATCTGCTAAATCTTTAGCCGTTAAAATTTTTGTATTACCAACTGTAGGCGCACCTTCCGCAACAGAGCCATTCCCTATATATAATTCTTGTGTATCAATACACCAAGCTAATTCACCACTTGCCAATTGTGGTAACCCAGTGTTGCTATTCTTTTTACCACGTCTTTGTTGTATTCTCGATATTTGAACAACTGCCATAAAAAATCCTCTTTACTATATTTGTAAACTGTCTGGAAGATATTAGGAGTTACCTACTAATATATTACTTATAGTAGTATTTACCAGAAATCAACTATAATTGTGATGGAGCAGAATTCCAACATGCATGAAAAAAGCCCTAGTTCTAGGGCTTTTGTGATTTAAGCTACTGTGAATGAGGTAGCGACAGTGACCGTTGTGCCACTTATATCCACCAGGTGGGGTCCAATACTAGTTGTTCCATTCGATTGTAATCCAATTCTACAAATACGGGTGCGTAATTCAGCTGCATCATTAATTGCTTTATCCATAACTACATAAATTTGCCCTTTATAAGTAATTTGATCAGCAGGAACAAACCAAGCTAATGGACTAATCTCATTGACTACTGCTTCGATGACCCCACCAACTACTGCATTAGCCCCGGTCGAATCTTCAGGGGTTAAATCAATTGTAGATGAGCTTGTATTTTTAATTGTGATCAAATATAAATTTGCATTAAGGTTATATAACGTTCCAACTTCTGTAGCTGAACCATTAACTCGTGTAACTGTTGCCATGATAAATCTCCATTTTATTTATTTATCAGATTTGATTGTAGAACTGTTCTACTCTGGTCCACGCTTTATCGCACCAATAATTGAAATCGGTTGGGTGTAATATAAACTCTTGATATTGTGGTGTACCCCATACCCCCGGGGATATTTCTGGTGGGGCTACGCACATTAAGATAACGCCTTTTCGGATATCTGTTCCATACACCTTATTATGTGCCATCATATATAATGTCAATTGTAAAAAATAATCATCAATCTGTTCTACTTTTTTTGGTTTGTTTGATTGTTTATAATCTAAGATGGCATCTTCATTTTTATGAACACCTACGGCATCAGTGGTCCCAGCATACAGTTCTGGGTAGTATAATCCAACTTCGGACCCCCAAATTTCATTAACATGCGTTAACCCATTATTAATAATGGTTTCTGCCATTAGATTACTTTGTTTACTATATGGATTTGTTCCAGGTTGACTAAGGGTTCCATTAAGTATAAAGTCTTCTAGATACGTATGCATTCTAGTTCCACGTCCTGCTGCTTCGGTTGTGATTTGTTGTGCTTTTTGATGCCCGACTGAATTCTTCCATCGCATCAATGATTCTTTTTTTTCTTTTGATTGAGTTGCTGATAATATTGTAGTTACTGATGGGACTTTTGAACCATCTGGACAAAGGTATAATCTTTGCCCAGATGATTCATGTCTATTGATTGGTTGATAGTTATATTTTTCTGTTAGTAATGACATTTGCCTAATTATTTTTCTATAAAAATCCTGAATACACGTATGATATCATGTAGTCAGGATTCTGTAAAATGTTATTTTGATTTTAATGCATGTGATGCCATTTTCGCAACTTCTGAATGGTCATCTTCTTGATTATCTACTACATCCAGCTGTTGGGTATCGGGAACAATGCGAATGCCATCATTATTAAAACTATCACGGTTACCATTTATGATGTTGTGTAATGCGCCAGCAGGGGATTCACCATCATACCGTTTGGCAAAACTATTGATGTCAACTGCAGGTGCACCTGCAGTTGACAATGCTTGATTAATAGCCCGCCAAGGTATTTTTACGGTCTTTCCATATTCATTTGCCTGTGATTGAAACATTAATAAAATTTTTACTAATGGGTCATCCAGGTCTGAATTTTCATTTACTTTTTTTTTGAGCTTAACAGCATGCCTAATTTACGGCTATAATCGATACTTTCACGCTTCATGCGTCCGGCTTCTGCTGCTGGTGGTACTTCTGATGCTGGTGGTACTTCTGATGGTTGACTAGCAGAAAGGTCAGCTGATGCTCCAGGTGGCATAACACCCATCTCATTCCCTGGTAAATCAACACCCATTGTTTCTATTTGTTCACCAGACACTAATGCCAATGATTGTGTTAAACTTTCACGGGTTGAAACCAGTGAAGTATATAATCTTTCTAATGCCTGTGATGTAATTTGGTTAAATTTACCTGCAATATCGCTACCTTGTTCTGCTCTTATAGAGTCTAACAATTCTAATAATTGGTCTGCTTTTAACGCGGCGGTGTCTTCAATCCAATTGGTTATTTTACTAACCATATCCTTAGTGGCTAAAATGTTTTCTGCCTTTTGTTCTTCGCCTTCTAACAGCATCCAACTTGCCTGTGATTCTGACAAATCATAACGTAAGGTTAATTCTGCTGCTAATTCTTGTCTATCAGATTCGCCTAATTGAATACGTTTAATTGCATTTTTGATCCAACTTTCCGGCACTGACATTTGTTTAGCACGTTGACTAATGGCAGAGGCCAATGCTTCATTACTAACCTGTCTTGCCACAGTCGATGGGTGTTCTGCTGCATCGGGCATTTCTTCTCTTTCAAAGATTGCTTGATTAACAACATCTAATAAAGCACGAGTTTTTTGATATTTTGAATTATCTAAAATACTATCGTAACTTTCATTGACTTCCATTTGACTTATTTCGGTACGTAATTTATTACGAACATCTGTTAATTGTACATCTGAAAACTGTTCTAAATTTAATTTATAACCAAATGTCTTTGCTAAACTTTCGTTTAGAAGTGTGCTGGTTACTTTCTGTGATAAATCTTTAATTTGCATGTTAGTTCCTTATAACATTTCTTTTACTGTGTATTTATACGAAAGCTTGTTTAAACAATAAAGAAATTTTTTTCTTATAGTATTGTATCTTGTGTGTACTTTCATCAAATCTTATTAATAACACCGCCCGTTTATCTGCAGATACTTTGCTGCTGTTATGTTTGAATATAATAGAATCACTATAATTTGACCAATAGCTGTTATCTAAATCTTTTATTTCATAGCATTTTGCATGTTGTTTGTTATTATAATGTTTGGCGGCGATTAATGCACAACTTTTCAAGTAATATTGATTTATTAAATCTTTGTTTTTAACGTTAAAAACCCCCCAATTACCATTCGGTAATTGTTTAACTAGAAAGTCTTTATATCCCAACGCCCCGCCTGGTAAAATGGTTATTGGTAACAGTGCGTGTAGTTCTTGGTCAAAATACGTTGCCAGTTCTTTGACTGTGTTAGATTTATTCATTTTAACCTAGCTATGGTTAGCCATCTATTAAGTTCGTCATTTTCTGAATTACTTGTGGTGCGGTCACCCCTAGCGTGCTGTTCAAACTCTTTATCAGTTACGTCGTGAATTAAATCGTCAGTTTTATCACCACCACTTGGGCCACCTATAATACCATCTTTACCAGAACCAATTAAATCATCATTTTCTTCTTCCTCTTGGGTTTCGCCCATAGAGGTTTGTCCTAATGAATCAGTATTAACATCAATTTGAGTACCAGGGGTAATTGATTTGGTAGGGGTTGCCCCTTGTGGGGCAGTAGAATTAAGATTGAAAATTGGATTTCCTTGTGGGTCGTTGCTTAATGCAGTTGGATTTGATGCTAAATCTTTTTTAACTATGGTTCCATCTGCCATTTTTACTTCTACACTTTTTCCTGGTTGATAATTTGTTATTACTGCTTTATTATCAGTTTCTTGTAAAATATCTCTAATTTTCATTGGTGTTCCTTGATGCTGAGTTCATCACTTTCTAATTTATCGATAAACTTTCTTAATTTATTTATTTGTCCACGTGTCCGCAATAATTTAAATGCTAAATTTTCAACACTTTGCTCACCGCCCATCTCTAATCCAGCTTGTCTTAACTTATAGATATCTTCCATGGTAGCGATTGCTACTTTTAAATCATTTGCCCGTATTGCTGAATTAATTTTGCCAGCATAATTACGTGCTTTGCTTTTAACTTCTTGTTCAGTCACTAGTGGTGCTTGGTGTTTTGGTACAGAAAGCCATTTGTCTAATAAAATGCTATAAATTCCTGCAGAAACATGATTTTGTTTATCATCTTGAACATATAGTTCAACATCGATATCTTTTATTTTAATATTATATTTTGAATTATATTCATTTTTTTTAGATGTGTATAACTCGGTCAGGGATGGGTCGATATTAACTACTAAATGTAAATCAATATCTGAGTATTCTGAATATCCATAACTTACATTTGAACCACTAATTGTGATATCTTTTAATTCAAGGTTTGGTATGTTTAAAAACTTTGCGAAATGGTTCGCTATTAACATTAGTTTATATCTAACATCTGTCTTTAAATTAGTATCATCCCATAGTACTGGGTTAAGGGTATCATGATATGGTATTGCTTGAATGGATAGTTCAGTAAACCGCATATTAGAATTTTACTAATATTGTTGCTATTGTAGATAGCATACCTGCTATTATGGTAGCAGTAGAACCAATAATTACTTTACTCATACTAGCTTTGCTTTCATCAATTTGGGCAGTTAATAATATTACTTTGTTTTCAATTGCTTTTAACCGGTCTTCTAAATTTTGATAACGTAATGCACATAATTCTACATGACTTTCGAGATTTTCTTTTTCAATATCGGTTGGTTTTAATGACATGCGGGTATCCTTTCAGTATAGTTTTATATATTTATGGTTTTTTAAAGAAAACGATATTCTTGGTTTTGCCTTCGGTGACAAACACTGCGAAATTTTGTTCTAATAATTCATCTAACCCTTCTATATACGGTACTAGTTCAAAATCTTTTTTTAAGAATCCAACTGGGTCACCATTCTCTTCATACATATCATCCCGTTCTGTACTAAAATCAAATCTCCATACCCTGATAATATCATCAGTATCAAATCCAATTAACCGCCCTTTAATTTCTGTTATTAGTGGTGGTTGAAACTCGGCAAGGTTAGATCTAATTCCCAATGTTTGTAAAATTGTATTAAAATTTTGTTCCTTCCATCTAGCGGATTCTTTTCCTGGGTCAGATCTATATTGCCCAGTATGTGTAATATCAACGAGTGTATAAAGTTTGTAGTCCATATTGTATTTAACAACCATAAAAAAAGGGTTCATAAAAAATGAACCCTTCTTCTTACTACTATACAGATAGTATTAATTAATCTGTTAAGGTAACACCAGTGATGTTTGTATAAACATTGACTGCTGTTGTGGTTAACCCAGCTGCGGCAAATGCTTCTGCAATAGTTTGGCTATTCGCATTAACACTGTTTACTAATGTGTCAGCTGATAAAATGAAAGTAACGCCAGCGGATGATGGGATACCAACATAATAAATTTCGCCAACTTGTTGCATTGCACGAACTGCTTGTGAAAATACTGAATTTGAATCATTAGCATTTGCTTCGATTTCTGCGATGTCAACGTTAACAAAAACTAATTGACGTGTGCCGAAGTTTGAAAAATTTGATGCAGCTTTTAAATAGTTAGCTGAAACTGTTGAATTTACTGATGGCATAATTTTAATCTCCTATATGCTTTTTAACTCACCACTCTGTGAGCTTGCAATAATATTTAGTCTTTTCTTAAAAAATGGCTTATTAAAGCTTATTTTCTTGTATTTTTTTAATACCACGCTTGAATTTAGTACTATCACCTGCTTTGATGCTATTGATAAAGCGACGTTCTAATTCGCCCGCTGTTTCTGCATCATAGTTTTCTCTTATTGATTCTATTAAATTAATAGCACTTTGGATTATATTAGACCCACGACTTTCAATAATTAAATCGGTGTCTTTACTTAATCCTATATTGCTTAATTCTTGTAAAATGCTTCTAGTACTCTTTCGCATAGTATTATTCCGTATATCGTATTTATAGCATTATTAAAAATATAATATATTTTATATAATAGGTTCTAGTGCAAAATACTCGGGGTGTAATTTACCCCATTTACGCATGATAACGGCTGCAGTTGCGTTTGCTTCGTTTTCTTGTTGACTCCCATCATTCCCACTATCGTCAGTTAGTTCATTATTGATATCTTGTTTATAATGTACAAGTTCATGTGCTGTACTTCGAAGAGTATCTTGAATATGTCTATTGGATATCATAACATTAATACTTTTGTCAGTTGGACTATACCCGCCAAATGAACTATATTTTATACTATAATCACTATCTTTTATTAAATTAATTGCAGGAAGCTCATCAAGCTCCAAGAATTTTTTTACAAATATTAAAAATTCACTAATTATTTTTTCTGCATCATTATGCGATAGACTTTCGGTTATTATTTCTCGTATTTTCATGTAACATCCATCTTAACAATATTTATCAATATACAATTGCATATTTTATGGTTTCCACGGTCTAGAAGGTGCTAACCCACCATCATTGATATTATTAACTGATGCATTTCCATTATATTTGGTTGGTAATAATTCAATGTCGTAAGTATTATTTGTCCGGAAGTAATTTTTACTTGAATCAATATTCCCACTGATAGTGCCGTCTGTTGCAACGATTTTACCTTGTCGTTTTGCTTGTGCAATATCTAACTTTGCTTTTTGTTTAGCTTCTTTGGTTGATAACCATGCAATTCCATTTGCTGACATTATAATCCCCTTAAAAAATTAATAAATGTATTATTAGCTATTGGATCCTGTTGGTAAATTAAATGGGGTGTTGCAATTTGGTCTTTAACCCTAATGTCAGATAGCTGTTTAGGGCCATTTAATCCGCCTCCTGCATGAATAGTAACGGCATCTAACCCACTATATACTGGTTTTGGTTCATTGCAATACTTGTCACGTTCTGGATTATCCACCAGATCGACAATCTGTTTAAATCTATTAATATCATCACCAGCAGAACCACTACATGATAATGGACTTAGAATCGTATTAGTGGCTTTTGGCATAACTTGTGGCTTGCCTTGCTCTACGTTATCTACTAAATCTATCATTCCTCTAATAATATCTTGAATTTTCATTTTTCTTCCTTGATTTTATATTTATATTTAAATATCGGTATGATATCTAAACGCCCATTTGACAAAATACTAAGAGAATTAAAACTAACTGGTAAATATAGAATTTTTAACGATATTTTACGTGAAAATGGTAAATTTCCAAATGCTATATGGTATGGTCCATATGCCATAAAAAATATTGTGAATTGGTGTAGTAATGATTACCTTGGTATGGGACAACATAAAGTAGTATTAGATGCTATGCATACTGCCTTGGATATGACTGGTGCTGGGTCTGGTGGAACTAGAAATATATCTGGGACTACGCATTACCACGTTGCACTTGAACATGAATTGGCAACATTACATAAAAAAGAAAACGCATTGTTATTCAGTTCTGCATATGTTGCAAATGAATGGAGTTTAATAGCATTAAGTAAAATAATACCGAACATTGAATTTATTAGTGACAGTAAAAATCATAATAGTCTTATAATGGGTATTAAACATAGTAGGGCACCAAAACAAATTTTTAAACATAATGATTTGCAAGATTTAGCAGATTGTTTAAAACGTGCAAGTGCACATGAAAATGTTCCATGTGTGGTGTTTGAAAGTATTTACTCTATGGATGGTAATAAAAGTAATATTAAAGAAATTTGTGATTTAGCAGACAAATATGGGGCAATTACTTATTTGGATGAAGTTCACGCAGTTGGACTTATGGGATATACCGGTGCAGGTATATTAGAGGAATTGGATTTACAAGACCGGGTGGATATTATAAATGGCACACTTGGTAAAGCATTTGGTGTTCAAGGTGGGTACATAACAGCAGCGAACGAAGTCATTGATGCTATACGAAGTTTAGCAGATGGTATGATTTTTACTACTAGTTTAAGTCCAGTGACTTGTGCAGGAGCATTGGCTGCTGTCAAGTATCTTAAAGATCATAATGAACTTAGAGAAAAGCATCAAGAACGGGTAACAGCATTAAAAGATAAACTGAATAAAGCAAATATATCAGTGATGGAAAACGATACACATATCGTGCCGATTATTATTGGGGATGCAGTTCGTGCTAAGACTATAAGTGATATACTATTGAATGATTATAATATTTACGCGCAATCCATAAATTCACCAACAGTTCCCGCGGGGACTGAACGATTACGGTTCGCGCCAACCCCACTGCATGATGATGGGATGATTGAACATTTAGTAAATGCCCTATCTATTATTTTGTAAATTGTTTTTTAATAAGGTTTTCTAAATCAGTAATGCGTTGTTTGATGTTATCAATTTCCACATCTTGTCTATGATCTGATTCTTCTGAATGTTTGGCACTTCGAACTAATAGTTGAAATAACGCTGCTTGGTCATCTTCTATACTATAATGACTATGACCTTTCTCGATTGCGTATGCCAAATCGGGTGAATATGTGGCAATATCTTTCATTTTCATAAATAATTCCTTCAAGTGAACAACCCATGCGACATAATACATCTACATAGGCTATTAATATAATATTTATTCTGCTTTTCCACATTTGATTTGTTTCGCCTTTGTTAAAGCACCAAAATCAACCGGCCACAGTTGATTAAGTGGCAACTCAGTAGCAGTTGCTGGGTAAGTAAATGTGATGTTAGCTAATTTCTTTATTTTGGTAATCGGAGCACGAACCTTTGTTAAATCAGTACCCAACCCAAGTTGATGTGGGAACAAGAACCCAGCCACTTCATTGGTAGTTGCATCGATTACTATTTTATAAAATGCATGCGGAACAACTACGTTATTTGAACCTATTGTTGTATCTTTTGGCCCATATATAGGTCCTGCATATATTACAAGGGGATGACCACGGTGTACTGCCCATCCTCTGATACTAGTTTCGAGTGTTTTCCACGTTGATCTATTAAGCCCGGCTAATTGTGGGACCATATTAGTTAACAAAAAACTTTCTTTTTCAAATTGGTCAAAACTACTCATATCCGCACTTGGCGCAACATGCCCAATATCAAATCCTGATTTAGCATAATCCGATAGTTCTGCCCTTTTTCCCTTTGGTAAACTTTGGTCCGCCATAAATCCATTTGAGCGTGGTACACACCCTAATGCATATTCTGGATATAATTTATAAGAAACCCATACTGGTAATTTTGCAACAGTGTCATTTAAAGTAACATACCCGGCTCTGCATATTGCAGTTCCTTGTTTAGTAGTTCGTGGAAACCCGTATGGCACGTGTGCTTTACACTTTTCAAGTGGGTATGGTGGCCATTGATCCCATGCTATTGAAATTTGAGAAAAGCATAGAGTTAAAAATAATAAAATATATTTCATAATTTTCCTTAAATGTGTAATTAATTATTTAATGTTATTTAATCCAACCAATACGTAATCCGTGTGAATCACGCCGGTAATATTCTTGTAAACTTCCAGGATATCGCCAACCACAAATCGCAACTAAAATCATTAGCCCACCAGACCATAATAATCCATTAGTTGAAATATCAGCTGCCCACATAATTCCAATACTACTTATCATAGTTAATAACATCATAAATTTTAATTTTGTATGCTTGCCAGTTGGTCATGGGAGTGGGTAAGCTGTACGATCTTTAGTCGTGTAGTGGTTGACTAAAAACCCGCTAATTCGATAGTCAAGAATAACGATTTAATAATAGTCGAAACATTAAATATCCAAGGTATGATGAAAAATCATAAACTTGCTAAATCTATAACCGATGTAAGCTGGTTTCAATTTCACCAAGAGCTACATTGTCAATGTAAAAAACAGGGCAAATGGTTTACAAAAATCAACCAATGGATTCCTTCTAGTAAAACTTGTAATTGCTGTAGATATGTTAAACAAAATTTAACGCTATCCGATAGAACCTATCATTGCGATAATTGCGGATTATCGATTGATAGGGATTTAAATGCTGTAATTAATATTTATAAAGAAGGTTTATCTAAATTTAATACCGTAGGAACTACGGAAATTAACGCCTGTGGAGATATGAGTCAGAGTACTGATTCAGCCCAGGAAGCCCCATACCTTCATGGTATAGGGTAGTTCACCGTTGTTAAAATTTAAATTATGACAAGACATTTTGTGCAAATTCTAGTCCTGCGTGGTCTAGTGCACTAGACCATTGTGTTTTATTATCGGTACTGAACACCAACTCGTAATTACTTGATGATATACACCAACTAGTTTCATGTCTATATGGATGTTTCCCAACGATTTCATTGAGAAGTTGGTTTGGTGCCCATCCACACATGCCAACAAACATTCGCCATTTTCGCGGAACATCACCATCAGCAAGCCTGGGAAGTATATCATCTGCGGAGCTTAATGAAAAGTTCCGGGTAAGATTTATTGTATTGCGACATTTCCACTCTGCAGTGTGTAGTAAACTCAAACTTTGTTGACTAATTGGTCCGCCAATATAAACAAACCCTGGTATATCATCCAAGTCTAGACCAACTTGCATTCCAAGGTCACTTATTGTAAGGTCGCTACGCTTGTTTAACACTAATCCTACACTACCGGTATCGTGCTGCTCCGTTACCATTACAACTGTTTTATACCAAAAGTTTCCTTTTACTGATGGGGGTGCTATTAATAATTTTCCTACTAAATCCATCTGTATTTAACTATACGAATCGTGCAACTGAATTTTTTACATCAGCCACTGTTAATGTCCCATCTTTATTTTTATCCAATACTTTATTTTGGTTATAAATTTGTTTCCCAGCTGTGCTAATAACATGATTATCTTTCTTGCCTATTGCAGCAGGATAAAATACCGCAAGATATAAATCACCAACATCCATACCTGGTTTTACACCAATCATTTTAAAATATTTAAATACGTAGTCTAATTGCTCAACAGCAGTCATCCCACGTAATTCTTCCACTGATGTTCCTAAATTATGCGCGGTTTTTGGCATAAATTGAATCAACCCTGTTGCATTAGATAATGGGTTAACCCTAGATGGGTCTACACCTGATTCTAATTTCATAATGGCTAATAAATCATTCGCATCAACACCAAGTTCGTGTGATATCTTTTGAAGTTTACTGTTAAAATCGGGATCTTGAATTATACTAACATCAATATCACTTACGTGTGATTTAACATCAGCGGCTGTGCTTTTAGTTAATGAACTAGTAATCGATGAATTTGTTGATAAGAAACCATTCAGCAGATTTATCAACTGCTCATCAGGCACGCCATTCGCGGTAAACCCAACATCTGTTTGTAATGCCTTGATAGCAGCAGTGGTATATTTACCACGAATACCATCAATACCAGGTGGGCCAATGTCGTACCCAATTTGAACTAATACTTTTTGTAAATCAGCAACATCTGGTCCAACCAGATGTGTTGGTACATTTAATGTAAATTCAGTATTCTCATTTAATTTAAATTCAATAAATCTCATTAGTTACCCTTCCATTTTGGTAATGGCCCACCATAATCACTTGATTTTACATATTTGCCTTTGATGCTTTGCGGTGTATTATGTTTAGACCCAGTTCTAAATTTTCTACTTGTATCACGTTTTCGTAGACCTTGCGCCTTGCAAGATGACAACTGGCTAGCACCTAGTTCAGCATCGGTTTTTTTAGACAAACACACAATTCTACTAGTTTTACCAGCCTCATCAATTTCACAATCCATATCTTTATATGGTAACGCAGGTTCATGACCCCGTGATGGTCTACTGCCACTTCTTGGATTTCTTTTTGGTTCAACCCCAATTTTTTCTTCCGATAAAAATTCATTTGCTCTCATGATTTAATCCTTTTAATAATATATTTATCCATTTTTTCTGCCAAGCCATTCGTATACATTTAACCATTTCCGATTACCAATGGTTGCTTTTAATAAAGTTAAATCCGCTTTGATGTTATACTGCCCCGTGGTCGTTGGTTCATTGAATTCTAATGGCACATCTTCTTGCATCGCTATTTCGTCTGCTATATCATAATACGAATGGGATAGCCCAGTACCAACATTCCAAATACCAGACCCGTTTATTTGTTTAATAAAATCGATATGTAACCGACATACATCACCAACCCACACCCAATCCCGTTTTATGTGATGTGAATTACTCCAAATTGTTATCTTACCATCCCGTCTAGCCTGTTCTCGCCATTTGTAGATAATATCAGTTCTGTCCCCTTTTGTATACATGTACCGTCCGTATACATTGAAGTATCGGAATCCTTGGACAAATATGTTGAGTTGTTGCTGAAATACCCAGCGGTCAAACAGATATTTTGACCACGCGTATGCTGTTTGTGGATGGCATGGTGCAAATTCAGAAAAATTGTTAGTGTTTCCATATGTGTCACTACTGGAACTGTATTGCAAGTTCACTTTGTTGATGTTACATTCATTAAATAACCATTGACTAAACTCGTAGTTTTTATGTATAATGGTGTCTACATCAACATCACTTGTATCAGTTACTGCTCCTAGATGAATCACCCAATTGTAATTTTTAACATCTGGATAATTCGTTGGATCCCAACACCATCCATCAGCGATCCAATCTTCTTCTTGTGCTAACCATTCCATTAAATTCCTACCAATAAATCCGGTATAACCTGTGACTAAAATCCTCATATGTCCCCTTTACAATTATTTATTGCCAGCAACCATCAAATAATGTATCATCTATAATTATTTATTGCCGACTATCATGAAAACAAAAATCATAAAACTTGATAAACGATATAATGGTCACGAATATTTTTCTTTTATGGCAACCCCACAGAACAAACATGTGAACATGAATTTAGACACAGTAATTCATATTACAGAGATGCGTCAATGGTGCTGGGAAACATTTGGACCAAGTTGTGAACTATCTGAATATTCTATGTTAGTATTGCATGATATGCCGGTCAATCCACATTGGTGTTGGCGCAATGCATCACAGTTTCGTGGACCACGAATCTTATTGGCGACGGAATCAGACCGTAATTGGTTTGTAATAAGATGGGGATAATATGAAATGAGTATATAATGGACCTTGTCAAAATAACATTGGGTACTAAGATGAAACCACCATCCAAGTCGGCATCACAGATTTTAGCAGTACAATCACTGACATCCTCACATAAGTTGATTCAATATACGGAATTTGTGGACATTGACGGGGATGTTATCTGTTATTATGCTGTTAAAATTCAACCTGGATATTACTTAATCCATGATACCGCACATTATACTACCATAACGGATTGGTGTACATCGGTATTTCCCAAAGAGGATAACAAATCACGATGGTTTGTTAGGAAGTCACACATATTTTTGTTTAACTCTGAAGAAGACCGCAATTGGTTTGTATTACGTTGGTCCTAATGCATGAAAAAAGATGACTTTTTATTTGTATTAAGAAAAATCGCATGTGAGGAAAACCTTCGATTTGTAAAGCTTACTGCTCCAGAACTTATTAATGTAATGCATGCAAAATACGGAATCGACATATCGGAACAGCACGGATATATAACACACCGGTATGCAATAATTGATACACTCCAACATTTTCTATTTAAAATAAAGTATAGTGAATATAACGTTTGACTATAAAGGAATAAAAATGATCGATCATATAGGAACCGCAAGTAATAAACATATTACAATAATACCCAGTCCGCTTCCATATATTAATACTACTTCCCCAGGGGCTGGCGCATTGCGTTATTTAAATAATACTATTGAAGTCAATGATGGTTTTACCTGGATTGGAATAGCCAATACAGTTCAAATATCATTGACAAGTGATACAGAACAACTATTATATTGGGTTAAAAAGAAATATGATGAAGAATTGCAAGAACAATTAATGATGGACAAATATCCCGCATTAGCAAATGCAAAAAACAGTTACCTCATGATTAAGCAGCTATGTGAAGCAGAAGAAAAATTGGAGAATCAACGTGATAATTGAATTAGTGGCGTTGCTAATTAAACATTGGTATGTTGACTTTGTAAACCAAACAACTACCGAAGTTCAGGGAAAAGGCATCTATGGTAATAGATACGGGGTGTGGCATAGTGCAAAACATGGGTTGTTTACTGCACTTATATTTTTTAATTCATCACAATGGTATTATGGCATTCTAGTTGGGGTAGTAGATTTTACTTTACACTACCATATAGATTGGGTTAAAATGAATTATGGAAATCGAGATATTTCTGACAAAAAGTTTTGGCGAGACCTTGGTCTAGACCAGTTAGCACACCAACTTTGCTACATTGCATATGTAACATATTTTTAATTTAGAGAAATAATGCTTAATTTTTTAATTCACAACCGGTCAACGACCCTGAATCAGTACCAGATGTCCAGTATCCAGACGAGGAACAGATGATGACATTAAAGAACCAACTATACATTTTTCAGTTGGAATTACAGATGATAACCGTGTTAGTATTACATTTGGTACATTTCCAAATATCACTAGTTTATTTCTGACTGCAGTTGGGGTTAATGGAATGATAACACTATTACAAGCAACGTTACCAATGATATACGAAGAACCAGCCGATAAGGAAACCGACAATGCCGACGAAACACCCGCCCGAACATAAAGACATTATTGGCCGTACCCTTAATGTAGGTGATTTTGTAAGTGTAGTAATTTATAACAAATTACAAGTTGCAAAAATAATTAAATTAACCCCAAAAATGGTTAGAGTTAAAATGTTAAATGCACACCACAATTTTTGGTATAATGGTGAACATTCCAGGTATTCATCAGATATGGCGCTTTTGGATGGTATGTATCTAACCACATATTTAATAAAGGAATACAAATGAAACCACTCATATTAGAAATGGATGCGTGGTCAGCATTATCTACCCAGTTACATAATGATTATCCTAAAAGTGTCTTAGCAATTAGATCGAAATCAAAATCAGTTCTTGGATTTACTACTAGGATACATCACACGTGGGTGCCAAATGCAGATTATGATTCAGAATGTGCATCATTTAAACAATCGTTATCCGATTTGATGCTTCTGAATATCGATCCAAAAAAAGGCAGCATGAAACGGTTTATTCATCTTGATTTTTATGATGAAATGAAAAGAACCTTTTTTATATTAAAATATAGTGATTATTTAAAATGCGAGAAATAATTATAGAACGAATCATCGCACATTGGGATGATAGTTTTGGAGATATATTTGACATATCACTTGAAGATATTGATAATATGTCAGATTTGCAATTATTTAACCTTTATAACGCAATTTTTGAATTAGGAATTTAATATGAAGCACGTAGAATGCGGTATGTTTAAACTACCAGGACTATCATTTTCACGGGATGAAATGTCAGATGAATTACGAGACGAGATGACATCTTGGGCAGACATGTCAAATTGTGGCATGCTAATGAATGATAGGTTATGGTCATTTAAAAATGAATCCCATCGTGATTTATTTTTATTACGCTGGGCTGAACAAATCAATGTTTCGTAATTTTTTTAAAAAACGTCCAACTTTATTATTAACCATTGAACAATCAATAAAGTTGGATATGTATTATAATGTACGATATATCAACGAGTTAACGTTACACCTTAAAAAAGATTTTCATGCAACTGCAAGATATACATTGTATGGGGAATACGGTGTCATCATAACATTTGACGAAGACAAATATAAAACGTTTTTTATATTAAAACATTTATAACAGCATGATATCAACATACAAACTTTTGAATAAATGTGACAAATTTACATTTACCACTATTCAAACCAAACGTAGAAATTATTGTAGAATTGCGTTAACCACCGTACATCGACGGATATCACTTAATGAAGATTTATTAAAAGAGTATGATACATTTTTTAAATCAACAAATGGAATTAAACGTGGTGTGGGATGGGATTTTGACACGAAAGAAAATGCCGAATCTGCGTATACGTGGGCAATATTAAAATGGGGGTAATGTGGGTTTCACTGTAATTGAAAAACATTACAATACTATATTGCATAATTATTGGTTTCAATTCGATACCAATAATAATAATATCAGACATTGGATAACAAAGCAACCAAAAAACTTATGGTATTCATTGACTTGGCTTGGTACATATACATTACGCGAAGAATTATATACATTGTTTCAACATACTTGGGGTGACGATAATGAATAACCCTACTATTGTTGAATACAATTATACGAAGACAACCAGGCTGGATAAGTATCGCATTTATAACAATGTTGTACATGAACGATATATTATCGATGAACTATTTGTCCCTGAATTGCACTTTTCAATAAACAGTTGGCAAGACAGCGAAAAAGGTAAGTGGGTTTGCGAGCATAGCCCATTAATTGTTTGGGGTAAAGCACCAAACCATGAATTTTATGTTGTTGACAAATTTACCATAATTGCATATCTTTCACAAGAAATATATACGTTTTTCACACTAAAATTTTCATAATCGGAATTTACAATGACAACATTCTATAAAAAACAAGGTCGAAAATATATACCGGTACCAGAATATGATCAAGAATTAAATGATTCATTGTGGGAAGGAACACATTTAACGGTAACCACCACAGGGTCGAGGACTAGACGATATAATATTGACCAGGCATTGGCACCACTTATTGCTGCTGGGATTATTGCAGAGGATGCAATTGTAAAAGTAATACAACACCGGATATCACTGCAGCCAGTCACCAAACCACTAACACCAGAACAACGAGCTGCGTGGTTACATATGCAAGAAGTATGGGGTGATACGTTGTGTAGATTGCAAGGGGATAGTATTATGGATGCAGTACGTGCTGGGGTAACCGAAATGATTGCCCAAGCATCAGAGTTATTAACAAATCCTGCATTAAAACAGTCGCATCAAACTGTCAGCTGGGAATAATTCATGAGTATTTTTATTGTAATTATAATTTCATTAGTAGTTGGCGCATTTGTTGGTGGGTATGTGTTTTTCTTATTACTCATAACAACATTTAATAATGACCCAAAGATGGTGATTGACCTATTATGTAAATCAGTGGGCGTTAATGCAATTGTGACTACTAATTTGTCCGAATTGAATAATGTATTATCTAGCGATGTTGACAATAAACTCGATCAACGAGTAGTAAACGCAATAGAATTGTCCGTTAAAAAATATGGTGAACAATTTTACTTATATTTCAAAGAGAGTGAGTCTTATATTTCACAAGGTAGTTCTATTGATGAGGCAATGGAACGAGCACATAAAAGATATCCAGGGCAATATTTCATCTACACATTGGATGACTAATGCAACTATATAACGAAGAATATATCTATCAGGTGTTCCTTAACTACGAGGATACAAACTCGTGGTATTCGTCAAATTCAATACATGGATTTGACGAAGTATGGGAATGGTGCGATAATGTAATTGGGGTCGACATGTGGATGCATGATTATAGAGAAATCATTGATGCTGATGTATTTCAATTTAAACAAGAAGCCCATCGATCTTGGTTTTTATTACGTTGGATGTGAATATATGGAACTGGTTACACTAGACAAAAGACACAAATATTACAAGCACGGCTTTGTCGCTGCAATACGCAGTACTAACTACGGGTATACAGAATTTAAGGTTGACCGCTATCTAGCTAGTGTGTATGGAGCTCCACCAGTTAACCATGCGAACCGAATACACAATCCTTGGATAATGTATTCTACCCCATGGGGGTCTAGTACGGTATATTGGATATGTGTTAAAAACCCGGCAATATTGACACTGGCATTATTATCAATCGACTACTAATAAAAAAGCCCACCTAATGTGGGCTTTTTGTATTTCCTAAGTGTGATGCTATCAAAAAGACAACTTGAAAGTTGAAAACACTGCGTGTTCAGATTGGAAATCTGTGAAGTTAGAATTGACATTATATTGTGTTGCATATACAATTTCTGCAAGTAGCTGCGTTTCAATTCTATACATAATCCCGGCATATGTACTTGACTGGTTACTAAAGCCATTTACGGCATTGACACCAAACAGTTTATTCAATTCAATTGAGCATAATTGCGACTTGTTGATTAAATATGCAGAACAAACCGCCCAATTATCAATTGGCGACAATTGTAACATATTATCCACGTCATAGACTGGAATGTTTTCTGAACTAAATTGTGGAATATATACTAAGTTTAGGCTACCCCACTTTTGAAACTCTTTAGATGGTTCACCATATGCTACCCCAACTAATAGTATCATCAATGTTAATATTTTTTTCATACCTTTCGAGAAAAGAACCCCTATTCCGTTGGGTTTGGGGTGGATTACAGTATTAAACATGAAGACATCCTATTTGTAAAAATCGTAGCATTATATGTATGTAATATTATCGACGAGAACCAAGGTATCTTGTTGCGGAACCTGATAAAGGACGAACCGTCCAATATGGGCAGATTCTGGAATATATACTTGAATGACATCGTTATTAATTATTCTAGTAACATCGTATACTTTACCGGGAGTTATATACCCGCATACGAGTTCTGGATCAGGGGGCATTTAATTTTCATCCGGCTTGGCAGAAATAATCAACTTTGATACTGGGATCAGATGATTTTATAATATTAGCAATTTTTGCGCCAGTATCCATGCAGGTGGATTGGCTATTATAACTGCCAATTTGACGAACGTCGATTGATGTATTATACAGTGTTTTGACAGAAAAAATTAATATTAGCGTTAACATAATGTATTTTCCTTTTGTAATTGTTTTTGTTCATCGTTCATAATTTTCACCATTGTTAATTTACATTATAACAGTATTCTATTTTCTTATCTACATAGTGACCAAGTTCCAACTTTATTATCAATCCACTATATGGAATCGTCTTCTTTCCATTGTAGAAGTTCTTCAATATATGATTTACACTTTCCACACTCAAGACAAACATCTAGGTATTCAGTCAATTCATGAATTGTCGTAACACCTTCGTTAATTGCTTTTTTAATTTGTATATCTGTAATTTTTTTACAAATACAAGCATACATAGATAAAATATCCTAATGTTATCATATGCCGAATATTATTAAAACTTCTTGGCGATAGCTGCGGATGCCAATAGAAGTAATATAATCAAGATTAACATATTTTGTATATCTAGTGTGATTATAAGGAAAATTAATAAAATTAATG
>Ga0194120_10000873_pt1 | contig 56222 bp, 49 predicted proteins | sample TA2MahCa65mmetaG_FD_148642 | JGI IMG/M metagenome (GOLD analysis project Ga0194120, IMG submission 148642) | Freshwater microbial communities from Lake Tanganyika, Tanzania - TA2015019 Mahale Deep Cast 65m | ecosystem: Environmental > Aquatic > Freshwater > Lake | place: Tanzania: Lake... | reverse complement strand
TGGCGGCACGGACGGGCCTGGCGGCACGGACGGGCCTGGCGGCACGGACGGGCCTGGCGGCGGGGAAGGCAGGGCGACAAGCGCGGTGATCTTCCGGTTGCACATGAGCCCGTACTGCGCCAGGGCGTTGCGCGAGTTGCATGCCCTCGTCGAAGCGGCAGAGGGCCCCACGGCCATCGGCGACCTGTTGGGCCGCCTTGTCGTCGAGGCGCTCGGGAGAGGCTCGGTGCCGGCTCGCCGGCCGGCCCAGGAGGCCGCCATGGCCGATCGGGCCAGCCTGCAGAAGGCGGCCGCATCCCTGCCTCGCGAAACTTCTGCCGAAACTGCCGCCTGCTCCCTCGCAGCAGTGCCCGCCGGACTGCCGCCCGAAGGCCCGGCAGGAAAGGATCGGCTCATGCTGCCGCCGCGCCGGATGTTGCAGGTGCTGTACCGCGACGTCGAGACGGGAGCGGCCTGGCTGCCCGGCCAAGCGGGCCCGATTCCGCTGGCGCACGTCCCGCCGGCCGAGCGAGATCGCCTGGCGGCCGCGCCGGCGGCCATGTTTGCCGAGTTGCGGGCCCGGGCGCTCGCCGCCAAGCTCAGGCACGCGGCTAATCTACGGGCACGGCGCAAGGCAGGGCCCCCCCTCGAGGCTGACGACGGCCGCCACATCCCGGCGGCCATCGAGATTTATCTCGTGGCCCGATCGGGCGGCCTGTGCGAGCGCGTCGGCTGCGGCAGCCAGGCGGCTCACTTCCATCACGTCGATCCCTACAGCGAGCATCACACCCATGATCCCGACCGCATGCTGGCCATCTGCAAGGAGTGCCACGACGGGTACCACGGCGGCGTGCTCATTCCCGACCACGACGATCCGCGCCGCTGGAGGCCTATCGACACCACCGATCCAGTCGGCATGAGCCGGGTGGACGAGGCCATCCGGGCCGCGAAGGCCCAGGCGGCGGAGCCGGCGGCTGCGCGGCTTGGACAAGCTGCGTATGTTTAGGTATGAACTCCTGACAACTCCGTAGAATCCTCGCATAGAGCCAGCTCGCCTGCGCCGGTAACCTGTGAAAGCGGTTGAAAGCGAGGCCTCGATGCGCATTGGAATCGTGGGTGCCGGCCCGGTGGGCTCCATTGCTGCGGCGCACCTTGCCAGGGCAGGCCAGGAAGTCTATCTGGCCGACATCTGGCAGGAGCAGTTGCGCGCGCTGACCGAAGGCGGCGTCCATGTCGAGGGCGCGCTGCAGGCCGACGAGCAGGTGCACGGCGGCTTCCCCCGGGCGTCCGACCTGGCCGCCGTCGAGCCGGAATACCTGATCCTCTCCGTCAAGGCGTGCATGCTGCGGTCGATGCTGCCCGAACTCGCCAAGGTGGTGACGCCCCGGACGGTCCTGGTAAGCATGCAAAACGGCCTGGACACCGAGGAGATCCTCTCGCACGCGTTCAACCACAACAAGATCCTGCGCTTCGTGGTCAACTTCGCGGGCAAGGTCCTGGAGCCCGGCCGGGCGTACGCCAGCTTCTTCCACCCGCCAAACCACATCGGATGCGCCTGCCGCAAGGAGGATTGCGAGGACGCGCAGGAACTGGCCGGCATGCTCAATGGCGGAGGCCTGCAGACCACGTCGCAGCGCGACGTCAAGCGCTACGTCTGGGAAAAGACCATCCTCAACTCCTCGTTGAGCCCGGTCTCGGCCATCACGGGCCTCACCATGCGCGAGGTCATGGAGACGCCCGACACGCGCAGCATCGTCGATTCGCTGCTCTCGGAATCCATCAAGGTCGCCGCCCGCGTGGGCTACGACTTCGGCCCCGGCTTCTTCGAGTACTGCATCTCGTACCTGGAGCGAGGCGGGCCGCACAAGCCCAGCATGCTGATGGACGTCGAGGCGCGGCGCGAGACCGAAATCGCCTTCCTCAACGGCCGCATCGCCTACTACGGCGACCTGGTGGGCGTCGCCACCCCGATGAACGACATGTTCACGCGGCTGGTGCGCACCCTCGAGCACCGTTACCTGCCGGCCAAGGCCGGCGTCGCGTAAACCAGGGGAGAGTCTCGCAATGGCGCCATCCGCGACCGTCAAGGGGTTCCGCCTGCCGGGCGGGGGGTTCGGCGCCCGCTACGAGGGCGTCGTCGTGGCCGCCGGCAAGCGCACGGCCTTCGGCAAGTTCATGGGGACCCTCGCCCGGGTGTCGCCCACCGATCTGGGGATCGTGGCGGCCAGAGCGGCGCTGGATGCCGCGGGCCTGGCGGGCCCCGACGTGGACCAGGTCGTCTTCGCCAACGTGGCCCAGAGCGGGCCGGACGCCTTCTACCTGCCGCGCCACGTGGCGCTCTATGCCGGCGTGCCCCGCGAGGTGCCCGCGGTCCTGGTCAACCGCCTCTGCGGCAGCGGCCTGGAAGTGCTGGCCTACGGCGCCGAGCAACTGGCGCTGGGGAAAGCCCGGGTCGCGCTGTGCGGCGGCACCGAGAGCATGACCCGCAACCCCATCGCCTCCTACGGCGCCCGCCTCGGCGTCGAGATGGGCCGGGTGGACTTCGTGGACACGCTCACGGCCGAATTGCTGGATCCCGCCTGCGGCGCCAGCATGGGCCAGACGGCCGAGAATCTCGCGAAGCGCTACGGCCTCGGGCGCGAGGACGTGGACGCGTTCGCCTTCCGCAGCCATCAGCGTGGCTGGGACGCGTGGGAGGCGGGTCGCATCGCCGACGAAATCGCTCCGGTGGTGGCCGGCGCCTGCAACGGCGGCGGGCTGCAACCGCGCAAGGTGGCGCTTCCGCGCAAGGTCGATCGCTTCGACCGCGACGAGCACCTGCGGCCGACCGACGCCGCCGGCCTGGCGAAGCTGCCGCCGGTCTTCGACGGGGTGCAGACGGCGGGAAACTCGAGCGGCATCGTGGACGGGGCGGCCGCCGCCGTCCTGTGCGACGCGGCCTATGCCCAGGAGCGCGGCATCGCCGGGCTCGGCCGCCTCAGCGCCTCCTGCACGGTGGGCGTGGACCCCGATGTCATGGGCATCGGCCCCGCGCCGGCCATCCGGGCCCTGCTGGCCGAGACCGGGCTCGGGCTGGACGACGTGGACCTCTTCGAGATCAACGAAGCCTTCGGCGCTCAGGCGCTGGCCGTGACGCGCGAACTCGACCTCGACCCGGAAGTCCTCAACGTCAACGGCGGCGCCATCGCCCTGGGCCATCCCCTGGCGGCGACCGGTACGCGCCTGGCCGTCACCGCCCTGCTCGAACTGGCCCGCCGCGGCAAGCGGCGCGCCGTCGCGTCCGCCTGCATCGGCGGCGGGCAGGGCATCGCACTGCTTCTAGAGAGGGATTAGACAAGTGGCTTGGCAAATAGGCATCGTCGGGGCGGGGACCATGGGTAGCGGCATCGCGCAGAAGTTCGCCATGGAAGGTTACCCGGTGGTCCTGGCCGATCTTGCCGACGAGCCGTTGCAGCGCGGGATGCAGCGCATCCGCGACATGCTCGACGAAGGCGTGGCCCGCAAGGCCGTCACGCCCGAGGCCCGCGCCGCCACGCTGGATCGCCTCACCCCCACCACCGACCTGGCTGGCCTGGCCGGCTGCAACCTGGTCGTCGAGGCGGTTTTCGAGGACCTGCAAGTCAAGCGCGACCTCTTCGCGCGCCTCGAAGGCCTTTGCGCCCGCGACACCATCCTGGCCACCAATACCTCGTCGTTCCTGGTGGCCGATGTGGCCGCGCCTCTGGCGCACCGCGACCGCGTCGTCGGCCTGCACTTCTTCTTCCACCCCGTGAAGAACCGCCTCGTGGAGGTGATCGCGGGCCCGGAGTCCGACCCGGCGAAGGTCCGCGCCGCCTGGGAGCTCATGGCCGCAAGCGGCAAGACGCCCATCAACTGCAAGGACGCCCCCGGCTTCTGCGTCAACCGCTTCTTCGTGCCGTGGCTCAACGAGGCCACGCGCCTGCTCGAGGAAGGACTGGGCAACATTCCGGCCATCGAGAAGGCCGCCAGGGAGGCGGTCGCCATCGGCATGGGCCCGTTCGAGCTGATGAACGTCACGGGAGTGCCCATCGCCTACCACGCCGCCGCGAGCCTCGGTGAGCGGCTCGGGGAGTTCTACCTGCCGACCGCCGCGCTGGAACGCCAGTTCAAGGCCGGCGCCCTCTGGGAACTCGGGGGCGAGCCGGCAGGGGATGCCACCGTCATCGCCGATCGGCTCCTGGGGGTGGTCTGGGCCGTGGCGGGGCAGATCCTCGACGAGCAGGTAGCAACGCTGGAGGACACCGACCGTGGCGCCAAGATCGGCTTGCGCTGGCGTTTCGGACCGTTCGAGCTGATGAACCGGCGCGAGCTGCTGCCGGCTGCCGACGCCGTCCGGAAGCTTTCCGGGCGGATCGCGATGCCGCTTGCGCTGGCCACGCGCGTCCAGCCCTGGGACTTCCGCCTGGTGGACACCGAGGTGCGGGACGGCATCGCGCACCTGATCATCAACCGGCCCGAAGCCCTCAACGCCCTCGACGCGGAGGTGCTCACGCAGCTGGAAAGCGCCTTCCAGGCCGCCCTGGCCGATCCCGCCGTCAAGGGCATCGTGCTCCGCGGCGCCGGCAAGGCTTTCGTGGCGGGCGCGGACGTGCGCTTCTTCGTCAAGGCCATCGAGCAGGGCAGGCTGAGCGACCTCGAGGATTTCACGGGCAAGGCCCAGGCGTTCTTCGGGGCGATCGCCCGCAGCCCCAAGCCCGTCACCGCGGCCGTCCACGGCCTGGCGTTAGGAGGCGGCGCCGAACTCGCCCTGACCGCGCATCGCGTCGTCGCGACGCCCAAGGCGTCCTTCGGCTTCCCGGAGACCGGCATCGGCATCTATCCCGCGCTGGGCGGCACCTTCCGCACGGCGCGCCGCATGGGCACGGCGCTGGCCAAGTACGCGCTCCTGACCGGCAAGGTGTTCAGGGCCGAGGAAGCCCACGATCTCGGCCTGGTGGACATCCTGGTCGATCCGCTCGACCTGGAGGCGACCCTGGCGCGCGTCGCGGCCACGCCAAATCAGCCCGCCAGCCACGCCGCGGCCGAGTTCGAGCAGGTCGGCGAACTGTTTGCCGGCAACCCGCCCGCGCTCCTGCGGGAGGGTTTCGTGCCGCCCAGTTCCGAGGCGGCGTCTCTCCTGGCGGCGGTGCGGAAGAAGGCGCCCATCGCGGTGCGCGTGGCCGCCGACCTGGTCGAGCAGAACGCCTCGCTGCCCGACGAGCAGGCCTACGCCAACGAACTGCGGGGCGTCACGAGCATCTTCTCGACCCACGACGCCCTGGTGGGACTCAAGTCGGTCGGCCGCGAACGCCCGGTGTTCCAGGGGAACTAGCGCATGACCCTTGCCGCGGCCGAACCCCTCAAGGCGAGCATGACGCGGTACTTCCGCGATCTGGCCGAGTCGGGCGCGCCCGTGGCCTGGTGCACCAGCGTGGGGCCGGCCGAACTGCTGCTGGCGCTGGGTTTCAGGGTCTATTTCCCGGAGAACCACGGCGCGATCCTGGGCACGTCGCGGATGGCCGGGGCCACGATGCCGCTGGCCCACGCCCGGGGATACTCGCCGGACATCTGCTCGTACCTGACCAGCGACATCGGCGCGTTCCTCGAGGGCGTGACGCCGCTGACCAGGGCCTACGGCCTCGAGAAGGTGCCGCCCCCGGCCGTGCTCGTCTACAACACCAACCAGTGCCGCGAGGTCAAGGCCTGGTTCGAGTGGTACGGACGAGAGCTTGGCGTGCCGGTCTTCGGGATCCACTCCCCGACCGAACTCGAAGCGCTGCACCCGGCGGTCGTGGGCGGCGTGGCCGCGCAATTGCGGCAACTGGCGGCCGATCTCGCGCCCCTGGCGCCCCGCGGCCTGGATCTGGACGAGCTGGCGCGGCGCATCGCCCTGACCCGCGAGGCGTCGCTTCTGTGGCGGGAGTGCCTGCGGCAGGCCGCCGCCCGCCCGACGCCCTGGACCTTCTTCGACCACGTGGTGCACATGGGGCCGATCGTGGTGCAACGCGGCACCGAGGACGCGGTGGCGTACTACCGCCTGCTGCTGGCCGAACTCACCGACCTGGCCCAGCGTCGCGCCGGCGCCCTGCCGAAGGAGCGCTTCCGCGTCTACTGGGAAGGCATGCCCATCTGGGGGCGGCTGCGGGCGCTGTCGGACCTGTTTGCCGGCCTCGGCACGGCCCTGGTCGTCTCGACCTACTGCAACTCCTGGATCCTCGAGTTCGACACCGCCGTCGATCCGTGGGAGGCGATGGCCCGCACCTACCTCGAGATCTTCATCTGCCGGTCCGAACGCTTCAAGGAGGGCTACATCAGCCGCCTTTGCCGGGAGTTCGGCGCCGACGGCGTCATCTTCCACGATTCGCGCACCTGCCCGCACAACACCAACACCCGCTTCGGCCTGCCGCGCCGCCTGGCGGAGCACCAGGATTTGCCCGCGCTCATCCTGGAGGGCGACCTCAACGACCTGCGCTGCTTCTCGCTCGAAGAGTCGCGCACCCGCATCGAGGTCTTCCTCGAGCAACTCGAAGATCGGGTCGGCGCAAACCCCGGGCTCGACCCGGGCGTGACCTCGTTACGGAACTGACCCTTGGTGGTGTACGCGGGGGTCGACGTCGGCAGCACCTGGGCCAAGGCCGTCGTGGTCGGGCACGGCGACGCGCCGCTGGGCCTGGGCCTGGAGCCCACCGGGCTTGATCTCGCCGGTGCCGGCATCCGGGCGCTGCAAGCCGCCTGCGCCGAGGCCGGCGTCCGCATGACCGACGTCTCCCGCATGGCGAGCACGGGCTACGGGCGAGACGACGTGCCCGGCCACGGCCTGACCCGCAGCGAGATCATGTGCCTGGCGCGCGGCGCGCACGCCCTGCTGCCCCGGGCCATGACGGTCGTGGACATCGGCGGGCAGGACAGCAAGGTCGTCATCCTGGACGAAGCCGGGCGCCGCGTGGACTACCGGCTCAACCGCAAGTGCGCCGCGGGCACCGGCGCGTTCATCGAGATGGTGTGCCTCCGCCTGGGCCTGCCGGTGGCCGATCTCAACGCCCTGGCTGCGAAGGCCGACCGCGCGGCGCCGCTCTCGTCGTTCTGCTCGGTCTTCGCCGCGACCGAGGTCCTCGACCTGCTGCGCAAGGGCTTCGGCGGGCCCGAAATCGCCCGCGGCGTCTACCAGTCGGTGGCGCAACGGGTCGCCGACATCGGCGCCCGCGGCACCCTGCTGGCCCTGTCGGGCGGGGTGGTCGCCCACCACGCCCTCCTGGTCGACGCGGTGCGGAGCCTGCTCCACGTGGAAGTCCAGGTTCTGCCCCACACGCAGCACATCAGCGCCCTGGGAGCCGCGCTCCTGGCGCGAGAGGGAACCCCATGACCCACCTGCGCTCGCCCCTCCCGCTGGGACCGATGGAACCGTCGCTCGGCGCCATGCTCGCCGACCGCGCCCGGCGCTGGCCCGACCGGACGGCCTACCAGGAGCGTGGCGCCGCGGGGGCGTTCGTGCCGCTCGCCTGGCCTGACCTGCACGACCGCATCCGGCGGGCGGGAAGCTGGCTGCTCTCCGCCGGCGTGGGCAAGGGCGACCGGGTTGCCACGCTCTCGCGCAACTCGGCCGACATGCTCGTCTGGGAGCTGGCGATCATGTCCTGCGGCGCCCTGTCGGTGCCGATCTTCGCCCGCTACGGCCCCGATCAGATCGCCTACCTGCTCGAACACTCGGGCGCCCGCATGCTCCTGGTCGGCGACGAGTTGCAGCTAGAACGCGCCCGCGAGGCGCGCGCCCCCCGGTTACTGGACGCCCTCGTGCTCTCGGGCCCGGCTGCCGGCGCGAATGCCGGCGGCACCGGCGCCCTGACGTTCGACGAGGTGCTGGCGCATCCGGTCGACCCCGCGTTCGACGAAGCGGTACGCGGCCTGGGGCCCCAGGAACCGTGCCTGGTGATGTACACCTCCGGCACCACGGGCCAGCCCAAGGGGGTGGTCCTGGTGCACGGCAACATCCTTTCGCAGCAGAAGGCCCTGGAGGCGCTGTGGCGCATCGCGCCGGGCGACGTCTTCCTGTCGTACCTGCCGTGGCACCACTCCTTCGGCGGGCTGTTCGAGCGGTTCACCGCCCTGGCGCAGGGCGCCACGCTGTCCCTGGACGATAGCGAAGGCCGGGACATCCCCCGCCTGGTCGCCAACTGGCGCGAGATCATGCCGACGCACTTCTTCAGCGTGCCCAAGGTCTACCAGGCCCTGGTCACCGAGTGCCGGCTGAATCCGGAGGTGGAAGGGACCGTCTTCCATCCCGGCCTGAAGTTCGTCTTCACGGCCGCCGCGCCCCTCCCAAAGGACTGCTCGGACTACTTCGCCCGGAAGGGCATCCCCGTGCTGGAGGGCTGGGGCCTGACCGAGACGTCGCCCTGCGTCACCCTCACGTCGCCTGACGGCGTGCGCGTCCCGGGCATCGTGGGCATGCCGCTCCCGGGCGTGGAGGTGCGCATCGCCGAGGAACGCGAGATCCACGTGCGCGGCCCCAACGTCATGCGCGGCTACTTCCACGATCCCGAGCGCACGGCACGCGTCCTGGGCGAGGACGGCTGGCTCCGCACCGGCGATCTGGGCGAGGTCACCGAGGGCGGCTTGCGCATCATCTGCCGCCTGGACGGCGTGTTCAAGCTCAGTAACGGCGAGAAAGTGCCCTCGGCGCAGGTCGAGGCGGCGTTGACGGCCACGAGCCGCTTCATCGAGCAGGCCGTGGTCCTGGGCGCCGGCCACGACTACGTGGGCGCGCTGGTCTTCCCCAACGTCCGCAACCTCACCGCCTGGGCGCGCGAGCACGGGCTTGCCGACTTGCCCCTCGCCGACCTCCTGGCCGAACCGGCCGTGGCCAGCCTGTTCGCCACCGAGGTCGACGAGCGCAACGCCACGCTAGAACCCGGGTACCTGCGCGTGCGCGCCTTCTCGGTGGTGCCGCACGAGCTGAGCATCGAGGCCGGCGAACTGACGCCCTCGCTCAAGGTCGTGCGATCGCGCGTGGCCGAACTGCAGCGACCGCTGGTGGAGGCGATCTACGCCGAGGACGGCGATCCCGACCTGCAATGCCGCGTCGTGCGCCTAGCGCGGCCGGCCGTCGTGCCCGACCGGCTCCCCGAGCCGGCCCGGGACTGAGGGCGGGAGCGGACTCGCCCAGACGATCCAGTGTCACGGGCCCGAACAAGCCTCATGGGTTCACGATCGTAAGGCGGTCGGGGAACAACTGGACCTTCACCGGCGTTCCACGTGCCATGGCACTAAGATCGCGGTGAGCCAGCGCGTTGACGACTGCTTCCCGGATAGCGATCTCGGGATACTCCCAAAGATCTCGTCGGAAAAAGCCCTGGATCACGGATCGCCGCTTCATGTTCCGCTGCAAGGCCGCCAGCTCCGCGATGACGATGCGGGGAAGCGGGCCTTCGACGCGGCGATTATCCAGGAACCGCTCGCCCCCGGGTCCGGCCTCCCCGATGCGGGGCGTCGGATAGGCTCTCGATCTACGTCGCCGAAACCGGCGTCGGCGGCGGGAACTCCGGCATTCGAGGAATCACCTTCATTCCTTGACCGCCGAGCGCCTGCCTACCCTGGGATCGCACCTGATCGGCTCGCACGATTCACGGCGCCGGCACTCGGTGGATCCAAGCTGAAGCGCGATGCGCTCAGGCGACGTCGCCCAGATCGACGACGTCTACGACGGAGGTCGGCTCTGGAACTTGCCCGCCTTGCTCCTTGACTACCGCGAGGTACTCCTTGAGCCGCTGCGGAAAGAGCCTCTCCACCCACAAGCGGCAAGCAAACGGAGCGTGTCGTAGACGGTAGCCACGCCGCCACGCTAGCGTCGAGACGCTACCGGGGAAACCGTGAGGAGACTCACCGGGGTCCCCTGACCTCGGACCGCCAAAGCCCGGCAAGCGCGCCACGCCTTCCCGTAGACAATCCGTAGGACAATTTGTTACCATCTGGTCATGAAGTTCGTCGCGGCGCGGGAGTTCCGGATCCGGCCCGGGGAGATCTGGCAGTTGCTCGAACGAGAGGGCCAGGTCGTCGTGACGTCCAACGGGAAGCCCATCGCGATCCTGACCGGCGTGTCGGCCGACGACCTGGAGGACACGCTGCGCGCGCTGCGGCAGACCCGGGCCGAGGTGGCGCTAGGGAAGATCCGGAAGGCGGCCCAGGCGTCCGGCGCCGACCGCCTCGGCGACGAGGCGATCGAGGCGGAGATCCGCTCGGCCCGGCGGGCGCGCACGTAACCCCGGGGCTCGGCGAGGACGGTCGTCCGGGAGTGACGCACAACTCATGATCGTCGTCGTCGACACGAATGTCCTGATCTCCGGCCTGCTCAATCCCCACGGCGCTCCCGGGCGCATCGTCGACCTGCTCGTGCGCGGCTCCCTGCGGGCGGCCTACGACGACCGCATCCTCGCCGAGTACCGCGAGGTCGCGAAGCGCGAGCGCTTCGGCTTCGATCCCGCCGCGATCGCAGAGCTACTCGATTTCCTCGAAGCAGAGGGAGTGCGGGTCCTGGCTGCGGCGCTCGCCTGCCGGTTGCCCGATCCAGCCGACCGGATGTTCCTGGAAGTCGCCGCCGAAGCGCAGGCAGAAGCGCTGATCACCGGGAACCTCAAGCACTTCCCCGATTCGGAGCGTTGCGGAATCCGCGTCGTTTCGCCCGCCGAATTCCTCGGAGCGCCGAGCGCCTAGCTGGACATTCCGTCGCGTCCCGAAGTCGCCTCGCGCAGCCACGAACGCGGCCACTCGCGGGCGACCCACAGGGGGATGAACCTCCGGGGGCCGCGGGCCAGGGCCCCGCGCACCCCGAAGAACGGGTTGAAGCTCGGCAGGCCGGGCCGATCCTTGATCGCGAGCACCGGATCCAGGCGTTCCCGCGTCAGGTCGCAACCGTACGGCACCGGCTTGCGCAGGAAGAAATGCTTGAACGAGAACAGCCCGAACGCCCGGGCGATGGCCGGCCGGGCCGCATAGACCGCGCACCTATCGTCCTCGAGGAACGGGCAGGCCAAGGGGATCGCTTCGCGCCGCGCCACCACCGGCAGGGGGATCTCCATCAGGAAGTTCAGCACGCGCAGGCGCCAGAGGTAGGGGCCGTGCGAACCCCAGAACCGCCTCACGAACGCCTCGAGCCGCTCGCGGGGCCATTTCCGCGCCACCAGGTCGGCCATCGGCCGCCACTCGGCCTCGGCGATGGTGTAGAGCGACACCGGGTAGTGGCAGCACGCGCTGCAGCCCGCGCCGCAGGGGATCTCGGGATATAGCGTCCGGGCCCCGGCCGCCAGCCGATCCAGCCAGGGGTAGAGGTCGGTCGCATCGCCGGTCCGGCCGAGGTTGTCCACCATGGGCAGGGCGACCGCGACCTCGCGGAGGGCAGCCATCAGGGGCGCCGGGTCGGGCTCCGGGCCATCAGGCGCGGGCGGCGCGGCGGCGAGTTCGGCTCGGAGGGCATCCTCGAACGAATTCACGATCGTGATGGTAGCGGTTCGGGCACGCTTCGTCGCGCCTCCGGCGCGGCCGGCACGGAGGCCGGCCCCACCCGCTGCAACGGTGGCGCCGCGCCTCCGGCGCGGCCGGCACGGAGGCCGGCCCCACCCGCTGCAAGGGTGGCGCAGGCCTCCGTGCCTGCGTCCGCGAGGCGCCAGACCATTCGAGCGCCGCTCTCAGGCTTCCGCCCCGACCTCGAAGCGCTGCTGCAGGCTCGCCGTCACGTCGGCCAGCGACGGCCCGGCCCCGGCGGCGCGGGCGGCGTTCTCGGCCTGGCGCTGCGCGACCATTTTCGCCAGCTGATCCATGACTTCCGGGCAAACCTTGAGCAGGTGGCGGAAGGCCGTGAGCGAGATCTCCAGCACCTCGGCGGCGGCCTGCGCCAGGACGTCGGCCGACCGCACGGCGCCCGTCAGCAGGGCCATCTCGCCGACCGCCTGCCCGGGCCCCAGCACGGCCACGGTGGCCCCGCCGATGACCACGGCCGCCTGGCCGGCGGCGATCACGTACATCGCGTCGCCCGGTTCGCCCACGCGGCAAAGCGCCTGGCCGTCCGAGAACGAGCAGTTGCGCGAGTTGACGCCCAGGAGGCCCAGGCTGCCCTCGGGCATGGGCTGGAAGAGCGGTATCCCCCTGAGCAGGGACACGGCCGCCTGGGCGCGCCGCGCCTCGGCCAGGCGCGCCGCGGTGAGCTTCCCCAGATCGCTGCCGGGATCGACCGTGTGCCCCATCCGCTCGAAGTACTCGATCGCCTCGTCCACGAAGCCGCACCGGAGCTGGAGCTCCCCGATGAGGTAGGTGACGGGCAGGCCGTCCAGGCGGCGATCGGCGCGGATGCCGCCGAATAGCGCCTCCCGGTAGAAGTTGACGGCCTGCGTCATGAACGCCACCTCGCGGGACAGTTGCCCCGAGTACCGGCAGATCCACGCCGAGCGCAGCGCGAGCGAGCCGAGCACGTCGGCCTTCGCCTGGCGCAATTCGTAGCTCTTGGCCGCCAGCTCGTAGCTGCGGAGGGCGGCGAAGAGCGACCGCTCGGTCTGGCTGAAATCGACCGCAAGCGCCCGCTTGTCGGCCGAGAGCTCCCTGGCGATCGTCTCGGCCAGCGCGGGATCGATGGCGCCAAAGTCGTCGTGATACGCCGCGAAATGGCAGTACGGGCAGACCGCGACCTGGTAATACAGGGGATTGGCGCCCTGATACCGCGGGCAGCCGTCGGTATCGCTCCCCGTCGACACGTAGGCGTCCGGCCCCGGGCTCGTGTGCGGCACCTGCATCGTGCAGAGGGGGCAAGCCAGCGCGGCCATTAGAGCCTCCTCGGGGGGGTGCCGCCCCCCCGAGCCCCCCCGCTGTGCCATCCGTGGCGGGGCGCCGGGCGTCCCTGCCCGGCGTGGAGCTCGTTCAGGAGTACCGGGACAGCCGGTCGGCTACTCATTCCGGAGTCTTGTACCCCGTGCTTGAATGGATCGTGCAGGCGGGTCCCGCGGCTGTCTTCTTCTTCAAGCTCCGGCGCAACATCGCGCTCGAGGGCGATCTCGCGCTGGCCGAGCGCGAACTGCGGGCTTTCCTGCCTGGCGGCGTCGCGCCCGTGGCCGACCTGGCCGGCGTCGTGCGGGACTTCCCGGAACTGGGCAACCTGCCCGGCGTGCGGGCGCCCGGCGCCGATTGCCGGCCCGCCGGCATCCAGGGCTATCGCGCCACGGCCCCGCTCTCCCTCCTTCCCGAACTGGCCGCCCGGGTCTCGTTCGTGTCCCGCATCTACGCCATCAGCCGCGAGGCCGGCACCGTCGCGGACGTCGCGCCCCACTACCTCCTCTGCGAGCTCTCGGACGTGGTCGTACGCCGCGCCCGGTCGGCCGCGGAGGTCCCGGGCGCCTTGGCCGCCCTGCGCGAGGCCCTCGAGACCGGCCACGGCGACCTCTCGGCCCTGGGTGCCGCGCAGACGACCTCGCACCTCTTCCACGACCTGCATTACTACAAGGCCAAGTTCTTCCCGCGCATGGTGCGCAGCACCCTCAACGTCGGGGCTCGCGCGCTCGGCCTCGCGACGCCGCGCGTGGTCGATCCCTTCGCCGGGAGCGGGACGACGCTGCTCGAGGCGTCGCTGCTCGGGATGCCCGGAGACGGCTACGACCTGGATCCCCTGGCGGTGCTGATCGCGGGCGCCAAGGTGGATGCCCTGCACGGGCGCGGGGCCGGCGGGCCGCCTGCGCTCCCGGGTTCGGAGCTTTCGTCTCGACCGGAGGGCGGGGTCGCCGGCGCGCCGATCGCGTTCCCGGCCTGGCTGGTCAAGAACCGGCGGTTCACCCCGGACGTCAGGAGGCAACTCGAACGCGAGATCCACGACGTGCGCCGCCTGCTGGCGGACGCTCCCCCCGAATGCCTGCCGTTGTACCGGGTGATCGTCTCCGACGCCATCAGCCGGCGCATCCGCATGCGCCTGCTCGGCACGGGGGTGGGCCGATTCTCGCTCGCGTTCTCGAAAGCCACGCTGGCGCAGCTGGCCGAGAAGAACCTGGCGCGCGTACCGCGGATCGCGGCGGCGACCCGCTGGCTGGCCGACAACCTGCCCCTGCGCCTGGCGCCGGCCATGGTGCACCAGGGCGATGCCCGGGCGCTGCCGGCCGCCACCGGTCCCTTCGACCTGCTCGTGACGTCTCCGCCCTACCTGCCGGCCTCCAGCGGTCGGGAGACCTACGCCAAGGCCCGCGTTCTGTCCTTCCTGGCCCTGGGCGTGCTCGAACGCGATCGGATCGACGACCTGGTGGACTCGGCCGTCGGCTCGATGGACGCTGGCAGCCTATCGGGCGAGTTGCCGCCCGAGGAGCAGGCCCTGGTGGACTGGCTCGCCGCCGACCAACTGCGTGCGATCAAGGCCGTGCCCACCGCGCGCTACTTCGAGGACATGCGCGCCTGCTTCCAACAGATGCGGCGCATCCTCGCACCCGGCGGCGTGGCCGTCGTGGTGAGCGGCAGGCAGAGCACGTTCTATCAGTTCGCCACCCGCGAGCCGCTCTACGTGGCGCCGACGGCCCGCCTGCTCGCCGAAGCGGCGGAGCGAGCCGGACTCGAGCGCGAGAGCCTCATCGACGTCCCCCTGGCCAAGGCCAACAAGAACGCCCGGCCGCGCTCGCTCGACGACTACTACGAGACGCTGATCGTGCTGCGGCAGCCGGCAGGGGCCGGCGCGCCAGCCGGCCCTACTGGCGATCCAGCGGGAAGCCTGGCTTCACGTTGAAGTCGTAGTGGGGCAGGGCGGCCCAGGCCAGATCCGACGGGCTCACGAAATCGGTCTTGACCCCGGGCTGCGCCCGCCCGGGCAGCAGCTTGAACCCAAGCTTCTGGAGCACCCAGTTCGACAACACGTGCGCGTTGACCCAGTCCACTTTGTCCATGAAGCCGCGAATCTGCTGCGTGCGCCCGTCCTTCACTCCGAACATCGCGGCCGCCAGGGTCTCGCCGTGCGGGAGGACGGCCGAGAGCAGCTTGAGGGCGGCCGGCAGGGCCTCGGGCCGCGCCAGTCCGCTCCGCTCCAGCAGGGCATGCACGTCGGCTTCCACCGCCCGGCCGACGGCGAGGTTCGCCAGCAGGCGCCGGAAGAACCCGAGCACGGGCGTCTTGAACTTGCCGGCCGCCTCCCGGGCCGCCAGATCAGCCACCGCGGCCTGCACGCGCTCGAAGCCCCCGCCGTGCACCACTTCGAGGATGCCCGCCTTTAGCCGGGCGCGCTCCTCGGGCGAGTCCGCCAGGCGCTGCGTCGTGCGCGAGCGCGGGAGCACCTCGTCGACGATCACGTCCACGATCGCCCCGGGATCCTGGTAGCTGTTTCCCGCGAGGCGGGCCACCACGATGGCCGTCAGGGCGTCGCGGTCGACCGGGTCGAGGCCTGCCACGACGGCATCCAGCGAGACCAGGAAGGCGTCTCGGTCCACCGACTTGTCGATGGGCAGCTTCATGCCGGCGCCCGCCGGATCGGCGTAGGCCGCGTAGGCCAGGCTGCTGCAGTAGAACGCCTGGTTGATGTTGCGGCTGGTCAGCGCGAAGTCGTACGGCTTGCCCAGTTGCTTCTCGACGTAGGCGATCGCCCGCGCGCTGGCCTGCTGCCGGGCCGGCTCCGGCAATCCCTCCGTGGGCCGCACGATGCGCACCGTCAGGCTGTCGTAGCACTGGTGCGACAGGCCGATGCGGCGCACCCGGTTGCTCGACGGGTCGCGAGAATCGCCCGTGAGGCCCACCGCCTCGATGAACTCCGGGGGAGGCCCGGCCGACGTGCAGATCACCGCGTGCGAGAACGGGCCCTTGGTGAACTTCTCGATGCCGCCCTCGGGGTTGTTCCAGGAATCGACCAGGATGTCGCCAGGCTGGATGGCCTTGACGAGCCTGTACAATTCGGGGTTCTTGCGGGCCTGGCGCGCCGCCCAGAGCATCGAGCCGGGATCGCCGTAGTCGTTGGCGAAGGGGCCGGTCTTGCCGGCCCGGTAGGCCTCCTTCGCGGCGGCCAGCCCCCGGTCCTCGCGGATCGCCTTGAGCGTGGCGTACTCGGGCGGGAGGAGGCCATCGAGCGCCAGGCCGGTCTCCTCGGGCGTGAGCTGCGCGGGAACGATGTCCTCGCCCGCGGAAATCTTCGAACCGCCGAGCCGCAGCGCGTCGCGCAGCGCCTGCAATGGCCGCGTGCCGGCGGGCGGCGGCGGCGCGGCCGGCCTTGGCGGCCCCGCCTCGGGAGTCCCGATCCTTAACGGCATCTGAAAGTTATCTTAGCCCTCCGTTTACCGTTTCTTGCGCGCTCCGGCCGATAACCTGCGAGGAAACAGACGCTCCAGGGGCAGTTGGGGTAAAGCATGGCTCTACGAGTGGACGCGCGGGCAGCGCGCGCGCCGAGTTCCACGTGCCGGCTCGGGCCGGGGGTGAGCGGATTGCTTGCTTGCAGGTCAGGCACGCGTTCCGGCGGGGTGGCCGGGGGCGGCCCCGCGGGCGTCGCCACGGCGCTGGCGCCGGATCCGGGCCTCCTGGGGGCTATCGGCTCGGCGTTGTGGGATCTCCTGAGCCGCCTGGCACGGTTCGTGCGCAACCTCTGGAACCCCGCTCCGGGCAACCCGGCGCCCGGGCCCGACCCGGGGATACCGCCACCCGGAGCCTATCCGGGCGCCCCGCCGCCCACGGACCTGCCGCTCGGCCCGCTCCCGGGGCCGGCTAACCCGCCACCGGGCCCGCAGCCCCCGGGTGGCAGCAAACCCGGGGGCAAGCCGAAGCCCAAGCCGGGACCCAAGCCGAAGCCGCAGCCAGGCCCGAAGCCCGAGCCGGCGCCACCCGCAGCGCGCAAGGGCTCGGGACCGCTGCTGCGCCGCGGCTCCAGCGGCGAGGCCGTCAAGGTCCTGCAGCGGCGCCTCGAGGAACTCGGCTTCGACCCCGGGCCCATCGACGGCGAGTTCGGCCCCAGGACGCAGCAGGCCGTGAAGGCATTCCAGCGCGCCGAGCGCATCTCGGTGGACGGCATCGTGGGGCCCGAGACCTGGAGCCACCTGGGCATCACGGTCGCCAAGCCAAAGCCGCCCGCCGACCTCGGCTCGCCCGACGCCTTGCGGAAGGTCACTCCGGCGCAACTGGCGCAATGGGGGGCCACCGACAAGGACCGCTTCTTCGCCGCGCTGAAGCCCGCGGCCGTCGAAGCCGAGCAGAAGTACGGCGTGCCCTGGCAGATCACGCTCGCCCAGGCGGCCCTGGAAAGCGGCTGGGGCAAGCACGCCATCGGCGGCTACAACATCTTCGGCATCAAGGGCACGGGCCCGGCCGGCAGCGTGGCGGTCAAGACCCAGGAGTACGTCAATGGCCGCTACATCACGATCACCGCGAAGTTCGCCAGGTACCACGACTTCTACGAGGCGGTCTCCCTGCACGGGAAGTTGTTCCACAACGGGTACTACGACAAGGCCCTCGCGGGCTTCAAGCGCGACCGCTCGCCGGTCAACTTCGCCAAGAACATCCACGGCATCTACGCGACCAGTCCGGTCTACGCGCAGAGCCTCATCCGCATCATGCAGCAGTACGATCTGATCTAGCATCATGGGATGCGCCAGACCCTCCTGCCGCTAGCCCTCGTCGCCGCCCTCGCGGCGTGCGCTCCCGCCCTGCGGGCGGTGCAGATCGGCGATCGGGAGGGCGCGTGGCGCGAACTCGAAGCCTACGTGCAGGCGCAGATGCGTGACAGCGGCGTCGTGGGAGCGGCCGTCGCGGTCGTCGAGGGCGATACGGTGCGCTCGGCCGGCTTCGGCTACTTCGACCGGGAGGCCGGGCGAAAGGCCACGAGCCAGACGGCGTTCCGCGTCGGGTCGGTCACCAAGCCCATCACGGCCACGGTGGTGCTGCAACTGGCGGAGGCCGGCAAGATCGATCTGGACGCCCCGTACCGCACCTACGTGCCCGAGTTCGCCATCCGGACCCATGACGGGAAGCCGCATCCCGTGACCGTCAGGCAACTCCTAGACCACCACGCGGGCATTCCGACGAACCGGGTCAAGGGTGCGCTCGCCGCCAACCCGCCGCACTTCTCGAGCGTCGTGGGCGACCTGGCGGAAGTCTACGCCACGGCGCCACCCGACACGATCTACGGCTACTCGAACCTGGGCTACGACCTGCTGGGCGTACTGATCGAACGCCAGACCGGGCGCTCCTTCGAGGAGGTGGTCCGCGACCGCGTGCTGGATCCCGTCGGGATGGCCGGCAGCGATTTCGATCCGCAGCGCCTCGGCCGCTCCTACGAGCGTGGCCAGAGCCTGCCCGACTGGCCCATGCGCGACGTGCCGGCGGGCGGCCTCATCGCGCATGTCGACGATCTGGCGCGCTTCGGCAAGGTCGCTCTCCGGCGCGGCGCCTTGCCGGGCGATCCGCCGGGCAGGCGCCTGCTCTCCGAGCGCTGGTGGAACGAGATGTGGCGGCCGCAGAACGAGCACGTATCGCTCGATCTCGACTTCCGCATCGGCCTGGGCTGGATGTTGATGGGTACCGAACCGATCGCCGATTCGGGCTTCCTGGCCCGCCACAGCGGCAACGTCGGTCGCTACCGCGCCGAACTCGAGGTCCTGCCCGATCGCGATCTCGCGGTCGCCGTCGTGACCAACACCGCCGAGGGCGGGCAGTTCGTGTACGACGCGGCCAGGCGGGCCCTGGAGCTGATGATCGCCGCCCAGGGGCCCAGGCCCGGCGTCGGCGCGAGCCCCGTCGCCCCCCGGCCGCTGCCGCCCGCCCCGTCGCTGGCCGCCCTGGAAGGCCCGTGGGCCACGCCGGTCGGCACCTTCGTCACGCGGGCGATCGGCGACAACCTCGCCTTCGACTTCTGGGGAGCCACCTGGGAGACCTACCGCAAACCCGACGCGACGCTGGGCCTGCAGGGCAAGCTTCTCGGCTTCCTGCCCTTCCCGGCGCCGGTCGCGGTGCGCACGATGGAGCCCCTGGTGGCCCGGGTCGATGGCCAGGATCGGCTCGCCATCCGCCGTAACGGCTTCTACTGGATGGGCGATCGCATCGTGCCCACCCCCGTCCGGCCGGCGTGGCAGCGGATGGTCGGCGACTACGTCGTGACCAACCTCGGCGACGACTTCCCCATCATGGAATCTTTCGCGTTGCGGATGGACGGCGGGCTCCTCTACGAAGACGCCCGGTACGTCTTCGGGGGCCTCCGCGAGTACAAGGCGCTGCGCATCCTGTCCAACACGGAAGCCGTGGTGACGGGCCTGGGCAATCTGACCGGCGACACCCTGGTGCGCAGCGGTGACGGCCGGCTCCGCTTCAGCGGGCTGGATCTGGTCCGGCGCTAACGATCCTCCGGCTCCGGGGCCGTCGCCTCGGCGAGCATGGCTTCCGACTCCGGCTGGCCGGCCGGCGGCTGCGCGGCGCCACCCGGCAGCGCCGCGCCCGGCAGGGTTGCCGCTTCCGCGCGCCCACGGGGTCCCCGCGGCGCCCGCGCGTACAGCATCACCCATCCCCCCAGGCCCAGAAAGCCCGCGCCCGCGACGCCGCCGGCCAGCCAGCCGGCCGCGCCCTGGCCCAGCGACGTGCCGAGCAGGCCGCCGAGCGCCGTCATCGCCAGCCCCAGGCCCGCGGCCAGCAAACCCACCGCCCAGCGCAACTGGTCGAGGGCGCGCGTCCGGCCCGCGACGCGCGCCACGGCCCTGGCCCCCTTGTCCACCTGCGACCGCACCGCGGACTCCACCTGCTGCAACTCGTCGAACCTGTCCAGCAGCTCCGCCAGGTCGGCACTGGCCTGCAGCAAGCCCACGTTGGCGGCGTCCATCCGCTCGCCCAGTTCTTCCGAATGCCCCTCGATGGCCGCCATGCGATCGTTGATACCTCGCTCGAGCGCTGCCACCGCGTCGCGCAGCCCCTCGAACGTCCTCCGGGTCTCCGCGACCAGCGCCGCGTGATCGCCGCTGGCACGCGAGAGCAATGCCTCGTGCTCGTCGCGGGTCCTGAGAATCAGGGAGGAGTAGTCCGCATGCGCCCGCGTCAGGACCTTCTCGTGCGCCTCCTGGGCGTCGGCGAGCAAGGCGTCGACCGCGGCGCGGGATTGCTCGCCGTGAGCCGCCACCTCGTCCTCCGCCTTGCCGCGGAGTTCGGCCACGGCGGCCGACGCGGCGGCCACGGCGGCCGCGGCCTCATCGCGCTGACTTTCGATCTGGCCCAGCAAGGCCTCCAGGCGCGCGCTCACGTCTTGCCGCAGCGCCGCGACGTCCTCCTTGAGCCCCGCGAGTTCGGCCAGCATCGCGTCCGAGCGCGCCGTCAGGCGCTCCGAGTGGTCCAGCACCGCTTCGCCGCGGCGATTCAGGCCGTCCACCGCGGCGCGGAAAGCCTCGCGATCCGCCGCGAAGGCCGCGAGTTCGGCGTCGAAGCGCTCGCCGTCATGGTTCATTACAGCCTCCTCGGGGGGGTGCCGCCCCCCCGAGCCCCCCCGCTGTGCCATCCTTGACGACTCGCCGGGCATCCCTGCCCGGCGTGGGCGTCGTTGACAGGTGACGGGGCAGCCGGAGACGAACTCATACGGCCGCCAGCCTTCTCGCCAGCGCCGCCAGGACGGCCAGCTCCCCGTCGGCCCCGCGCCAGGCCGCGCTGAGCGGCCGCAACTCGGCAAGCAACTCCATGGCGGCCGCGGCGTCGCGCCGCAGCGCGCGGAACGCGCCATGTCGCCAGCGCCGGCACTCCCGGCGGCCCAGCGTTTCGGCCACATCGCCGCCGTCCAGCAACGCCAGGCGCACCGCCGGGAAGGCGATCGCCAGGATCGCCCGTACCGCGGCTTCGTCCGGCCGCCCGGGCAAGGCGAGGGCTTGCCGCGCGGCCTCTACCGCCGCCGCCACGCCACCTAGTTCCTGGAACGCGCAGCAGCGAATCAGGTGCGCCGCGGGCCGGGCCGATCCTTGCGCCGCGCGCTCGGTCGCGAGGTCGCGCAAGCTCCAGAGGCGGCCGCGAGCGGCAAACCAGGCGACCGTTGCCGCGAGATCGGGCGTCGCGGCCAGGTCGATCACCTCTCGTTCGAAGAGCGGCGCGAGCCGATCCCGCTCCCGCCGCTGCGCGGCCTGATGCCACTCCTCCGCCGTATCCAGATCCAGCAGGTCCGCGCGCACCGCTCCGGCGCCGGGCCGGGCGATCTCCCCCGTACCGCGCCAGCGCCTGACGTGGACGGAGTAGAACGCCTTGAGGTAGGTCTCGAGCCCCTGCAAGACGATTTCGGCCGGGGGCGCCGGCGGCCCGGTGGCAGCGCGGAACTCCTCGAGCAGCGCGGCGACCGTGCCCTCATCCAGCGAGAGCGCGCCCAGGGCCGCCCGCAAACCGGGTTCGAAGCCGTCGCGATCGAACCGCCGCACGGCCACGCCCCACCGCAGGGCTTCGTCGCCTCCCTCGGGCCGCGGCTCGGCGAAGTACTCGCGTACGATGCCCAGGCGCTTGAGCCGGTAGAGCAGGCGCTCGGTTTCCGGCCCCGGCACGCCTGGAGCCGGCGCGGCCTTGGGAACCTCGATCGGTCGCGCCTCATGGAGGCGCGGCGCGATGTACCGGTCGAAGAACAAGGCCGTCGCGCGGGCCTCCGACCAGGAGAGTCCCAGCACCTGCCCGACCAGGGCCTCGCACAGGTCGCCGGCGTCTGCATTCGCGAATTCGGGCGGCACATCGCCCTTCAGCAGCTCGCTGGCCCGCGCCCGCAAGCGGCCGAGATAGGCGGATCGATCGCCTTCGGGCACAACCTCATGCTTCACGAAGAAGACGGTCTTGCTCTCGCCGAAGGCCGCAATGTGGCCCAGACCGTGCAGCCGCACCAGCCAGGTACGGATCCGCCCGGCGCGATCCGGCGGCGCGTCCCAGCGCGGCAGGTCCGGCATGAATCCGGGCATGCTTGCGAAGCCGCCCCGCTCCAGGTGGCGGGCGAGCAAGCCGAACTGCTCGCGATGGTCGCTCATCTCGAACTTGTAGCCCGGGTAGTCCCCACGGCCTCCCGCGGGCAGCGGATCGGCGACCGGGCCGGCACCGCCCGGAGCGGGGGCCACGACTTGCTCCTCCGGGATGCGGAACTGCGCGCGCACATCGGCCAGGAGCGTCTCCCCGGCCCCGGACGCAACGGCTATCACGGGCGCATCGCCCAGCTCAGCGAACGCCGCCGGGAGGTTGGCCCACGCCGGGTGAAAGGCGTCCGACCACTCTGACGACCGGTCCGCATCCTCGACCGCGAAGCAAGAGACCCCGCCTGGCGCCTTCCGGATGGCATGGCGCAATCGCTGGACGCTGCGCTGATCCTGCAGCAGGTCGGGCGAGACGAACAGGAGCTTGGCGCGCCCGGCCTCGAGGCGATCGAGCACGCCCTGCCGGTCGGTTTCGGGCATGGCCGCATAGACGATGAGGACCAGATCCGGCCCGAGTTGCTCACAGTCGGCCCGACGGCGGGCGGCGGTAGCCGGGGAGGCCGCGACCACGCCGACGCCGCGGAGTAGCAGGGCCGGAATCTCGTAGCAGCGGCCGCTTCCGCCTGCGGGCAGTGCTGCGAGCGCCGGCCGGCCGGCGAGCGCATGGCGGATTGCCTCCCACTGGCCGGGCCGGAAGTGCGGGTCGCCGAAGAACCGCTCGAGGAAGTAGCGGCCGGCTGCCTCCCCCGCCGGGCCAAGAGGCGCCTCGATGGCCGCCTTGCCGAACGGCAGTTGCGGGCCGGCGGTGGCCGCCAGGATCGGCGAGTCGAGGACCCAGTCCGCGCCGAGGTCGGCATGATCGAGGCGACACGTCCACTCGAAGGGCACACGCTCCGAGCTCTGCGGTCCTTCCCAGACCAGATCGGGATCGCGTTCCCAGAACCCGTTGATCACCGCCCTGGCGGCTTCGAGGTTCTTCTCGGCCTCCGGTACCGCGATGTCCACGCGCTCAAGCCGCCAGGGCGTTCCCGCCAGGCAGGCGGCACGCCAGGCCGCTTCGAGCACGTCGAAGAGCGCCACCGTCGCAGCGCCGGCGCGCCCGTCGGGGATCCAGACCCGCAGGCGCCTGGGCAGCCCTTCTCCGCCCAGTTCGAAGATCCTCCGCTGCCATGCGGCCGCCTCGCGGAGCCACCACTCCTGGAGGGCTGCGGGCAGACCGGCCACGGCGTCCCAGGATCCGGCAGACGGGATCAGGCGCAGCAGATGCTCCCCGGCCGCGACGACCCGCAACTGCGGGCGCAGGTCGGCGCGCGCCGCAAGCGCCGCGTACCAGGCGCCGCGCACCTGTTGCGACGGATGCTCCGCCCCGCCCGGGAAGAGGGCGTTCGCCAGGAGGTCGCGGGACGTGGACATGGCTGCGGATGAATTCTTCCCGGATCGGCGTGAAATGATCCGGCCGGCCGGCTCGTTGCAGATCTCGGAGGTGGCCCATGCCCATGCCGAAGATCGCGTTCGTTCCCCTGCGCGCCGCACTGCCGGCCAATCAGGAATGCACCCAGGACATCCTGATCCGCATAGATCCCCCGCCGCCCGCGGCCCTCCCGGACCGCCGCCGCATCAACCTCGGCCTGGTCATCGACCGGTCGGGCTCCATGTCGGGCGAGAAGCTGTCGTACGCCCGCAAGGCGGCCCGCTTCGCCGTGCGCCAGTTGCTGGCGACCGATCGCGTCAGCATCACCCTGTTCGACGACCACGTCGCGGTGCTGCAGGGCCCGATCGAGGCAAGGGACAAGGAGGCCATCGTGCGGCGCATCGACGGCATCCGGCCCGGCGGCTCCACGGCGCTGCACGACGGCTGGCGGCAAGCCGCGAGCCTGGTTGCCGCCCATCGCGAGGACGGCTGGATCAACCGCGTGGTCCTCCTGTCGGACGGCATCGCCAACGTCGGCGAATCCAACCCCGATGTCATCGCGAGCGCGGTCCACTCGGCTCTGCACAAGCAAGGCGTGGCGACGACCGCCATGGGCATGGGCGACGACTACAACGAAGACCTGCTGGAAGCCATGGCGCGCAGCGGCGATGGCAACTACTACTACATCGCCTCGCCCGAGCAACTGGGCGAGATCTTCCGCGTCGAGTTGCACGGCCTGCTCGCCACCGTCGGGACCGGCGTCACGCTGTCGCTGGCGGCCGGGCCCGGGGCTGTGCTGCAGGACGTGTTCAACGACCTGGATCGCGCCCCGGACGGCGCGTTCCGGCTTCCCAACCTGGTGGCCGGCAGCCCGATCGTTCTGGCCGTACGCGTCAAGGTCGGCCCCGACTGCGCCGGCCCCTTGCTGCGGGCCACGCTTTCGTGGACGCCGGCGGAAGCTGGCGCCGCGGCCGCCGAAGCTTCGGAAGCTCCGGGCGGCGGAACTCCGAGCGCTCCAGGCGCTGAAGCTCCGGGCTCCGGTTCCGTGGGACCCGCCATCTCGACGCTCGCCGCCGAGTGCACCTTGCCCAGGGTCGCCCCCGCACAGCTGGCCGAGTTTCCGTTCGATCCCGCGGTCCAGGCTCGCGTCGCCATCCTGCTGGCCGCGCGCGCCCGCGCCGAGGCGGTCGAGTCCCTCGACCGGGGCGACTACCGCCGCGCCAACCAGGTCCTGGCGGATGCCCGCTCCTTGCTGTCGGGGACGCCGGCTTCGCCGGAGATCGACGAGGAGGTCGCCCGCCTGCGCGATCTGGAGCAAGATCTCGGCGAGGGAACCTTCGATCGCGCCCGCAAGAAGGCGCGCTACCAGACGTACTCGTCCCGGCGCAGCCGCCCGCAGTAAAAGGAGGTACCCGGCCGGCGGCCTGGCCCAGGTGCCGGCGCGTGTCCAGATCGCACCTGGCGCCGGGCCGGAGAGCGAGCTACCATGTGTCGGTGCGCCGCCAGCCTGCATTCATCCCCCGAGGGAGGCTCCTTCCCGCGGTTTTGGCTGGCGCGTGCCTCGCCGCCGGTTGCGACGCCCTGCTCGCTTCCGGCGCCATCCCGCAGGCGGGCGTCGCGCCGTTGATCCAGCCCGCGGTACTGGCAGGCATGCGGGGCGAGCGCACCTTCGAAGCCACCCTGGCGGCCGCGCCGGCGACCTTGCCGCTCGGCGGCGACAAGCGCACCGATGTCTGGGCGTACAACGGGACGATCCCCGGGCCCACCCTGGACGTCGTCGAGGGCGATCGCGTCGTCATCCAATTCCGCAACAACCTTCCCGAGGCCTCCAACATCCACTGGCACGGCTTGCAGGTGCCGCCCGACCAGGACGGGATGCCCATGGACCTCGTGCCGCCGGGCGGCAGCCGCGTTTACGCGTTCACGGTGCCGCGGGGCACCGCCGGCACCTACTGGTATCACCCGCACCCCCACGGCAGCACCACCAAGCAGGTCGCGATGGGCCTGGCCGGCGCGCTGCGCGTGCGGGCCGCGGCCGACCCCATGCCGGCCGCATTCGGCGACGACATCGTCTTCATCAGCGATTTCGAGCCCGACGCACCGCTCGTCAACGGCCGCGCCCTCCCCGGCGTCGAGGTGCGCAGCGGCGAGGTGCGCCGCTTCAGGTTGATCAACGCCTCGACCACCCAGGCCTGGCGCATCCAGGTGCCCGATCACGCGTTCCTGCTCGCCGGCACCGACGGCGGCTACATCGGCTCGCCGGTCGAACGCCAGGACGTCCGCCTCGCCCCCGGCGAACGCGCCGACGTCCTCCTGCGCATGTCGGCCGCGCCCGGCACCCGGACGACCATGGTGGCGCTGCCGTTCGGCCATTCCTTCGGCCCGGCGCAGCCAGGGGACATCGTGGCGCGCCACACCATGAGCGAGGCCGCGGGCCGCCCCCTCGTGGAGATCCGCTACGGGCCCGGCGCGCCCGTGACGCCGCCGGCGGTGCCCGGCGTGTTGCGGCCGGTCCCGCCGCTCCGCACCGAGGGCGCCACGGCGCGCACCATCGCCCTCAAGGAGTTCGCCATCGACGACAAGGTCTTCGACCCGGCGCGCGTCGACGCCCGTGCGCGACTCGGCGACACGGAAGTCTGGACGGTGAGAAACGACGGCCGCATGGACCATCCCTTCCACCTCCACGGCTTCCAGTTCCAGATCCTCGATCGCAACGGCGCGACCGAACCCATCCGCGCCTGGAAGGACACGGTGTTCGTGCCCAGCGGCCAGAGCGTGCGGTTCGCGGTCAAGTTCGAGGCGTTTGCGGGGCCCCGCGTCTACCACTGCCACGTGCTCGAACACGAAGACAAGGGCATGATGGCGCTCTTGCAGGTGGATCGGTAGGCGATGGCGCTCGAACGCTTCGAGGCCTTCTACCGCGAGGGCACGCCTCCCTGGGATACCGGCCGGCCGCAACCCGTCATCGTGCGGCTCGCCAACGACGACTTGGTCGCGGGGAATGTCCTGGATGCCGGCTGCGGCACGGGGGAGAACGCGCTGTTCCTGGCCGGCCGCGGCTTCGACGTCACGGGCGTGGACATCTCCCCGACCGCCATCGCCAGGGCGCGGGACAAGGCGACCGAACGCGGGCTCCGGGCCACCTTCCGCGTCGGCGACGTCCGTCTCCCCGCCGACCTGGAAGGCCCCTACCGGACCGTCATCGACAGCGGCGTCTTCCACGTCTTCGACGACGCCGACCAGGCGCGCTACGTGGCGAGCCTGGCGCAGGTGCTGGAGCCCGGCGGGACCTTCCACATGGTCGTCTTCTCCGACCGCGAGCCCGGGGACTGGGGCCCCAGACGACTCGGCGAGCGCCAGATCCGCGCCGCTTTTGGCGCCGGCTGGCATTTGGACAGGCTGGAACGTACCCATTTCGACGTGCTGATTGCCGAGACGGGCCGGGTGGAGGCCTGGCACGCGGCGGTCAGGCGGGTGGGCGCCGATGCCTGACCCGCTCAAGCACGCGATCGCCGGTGCCCTTCACGGCATCCTGGAAGTGCGCGGCTTCGGGAGGATCGCCCACCGCGTCTACGACGTGGCCACGCGGTTGCGCCTCGACACGCCGCATGTCGCCAACACCGGCTCCCTGGGAGATAGCTTGCTGCGCGGCGCGCAGCCCACGCCGAGCGGTTTTGCGACCCTCAGGCGCCAGGGCGTGGACACGGTCGTGAACTTGCGCCCGGAGTCCGACTGGGAGGCCACCGTGGTGGAACGCTGCGGCATGCGCTACCACAAAGTGCCCCTCTCGGTGATGGGGCCGCCGACCCGCGACCAGGCACTGGCATTCCTGGCCATCACCACGGATCCTGCCAGCGGCACGGTCTTCTTCCACTGCTACCACGGCTCGGATCGCACCGGCGCGATGGGCGCCGTGTACCGCATCGCGGCCGACGGCTGGGACTTCGATCGCGCCGTGGCGGAGATGCGGCACTACGGCTTCCACGACGGCTACCAGGACACCAAGCTCGAGTTCCTGCGCGACTTCCAGGCCTACTGGCAGGGATTGCCCGACGCGCGGCGCCTGGCCTTGCTGCACCGCAGTTCAGGACGCGAACAGGAAATCCCGGCCCTCGACGCGGCCCCGCCCCTCCAGCACTGATCGGATGAAGGGCCGGGCGCCCCGCGTGCCCACGTAGGACAGGACGAACTCGCCGCCCGCCGCGCGCGGGAGGGTCTCGGCGTGCCGGACGGGCCGGCCCGAAAGCGTGCGGTTCACCTTGCGCGGGTCGATGTCGAGGTAGGCGTCGATGCGGCAACCGTGCGCCTCGAGGTGCGCGGCGCGCCGCCGCGAGGTCTTGCCGGCGCCCCAGACGACGACCCCGGGATGGTGGGGATTGTGCGCGGCCAGCCACCGCGCCAGGTACGCGGCCTTGACCCGGTGGAACGCGTCCACGGCATAGCGGGGGTCCGTGCGCGAGAGGCGCTCCGGGGGATCGTTCCAGACGTACAGCACCTCGGGCACCTTCCCGAAGCGCACGCCGGCCTCGAGCCAGCGCAGCCAGAGTTCGAAATCCTCGGGAAACGGCCCGTCCCGGTACGAGCCGTGCCGTTCGGGAAGTTCCCGCCGAAACATGACCGTGGGGTGGGCGAGCGGCGCTTCCACGAACCGCGCCAGGGAGATCGCCTCGGGAGTCACCAGGTCGTTGAGCCACGCGACGTAGAGATCGTAGCCAAGCGCCGCCGGTGCGGACCGGTGCTCCACCAGGCATGACGCCACGCCCAGGCGGTGCCGTCCCGCGACCCGTCGTCGACGCAGATCAGCTCGAAGTCTCGCCACGATTGATCCAGGACCGACCGGACCGCCGCCTCGACGGTCGCCGCCGCATCGTAGGCCGGGAGCACGACCGAGACTTGTGGCGCCATCACTGTGAGCATAAGCCGTGCCGGGGCATATTGGGATGCCATGCGAGTGACGATCCCCCGGCGCCTGGCGCTGTTCGCCCTGCTGATCGGCCTCTTCGGCGGCCCGGGCTCCTGCCTGCTGGCCGGTCCGGCCGGCGCCCAGGTGGCGTTGCCGGGCCTGAAGCCGGCCACCGCCGCGAGCGCCGCGGGAAGCGCAAGCGCGGCCCCGGGCTCGGCAGCCGAACCCGAAGACACGGTCGACCCCGACTCGCCGCGTGCCGCGATGACCCGGTTCCAGGATCACACGCGGGCCGGCGAGTTCGACAAGGCCGCCAACTACCTGCTGGTGCCGTGGTCGCAGCGCAAGCGCGGCCCGGAGCTGGCTCGCCGCCTCAAGGCCGTCCTCGACCGCCACGACTGGCTGGATCCCGAGGCCCTTTCCGGTGCGGCGGGCGGCGACCGAACCGACGGGCTGGATGCCGGCCTGGAGCGCGTCGGCCGGGTCCCGGGCAGGCGCGGCCGCGAGGACAGCGTCTTCCTCGTGCGCCGCTACGGCAGCGAGGCCGGCTGGGCCTTCTCGAGCGGCACGGTGCGCCGCATCGACGGCTGGTACCAGGGCCTGGAGAACCTCTGGGCGCTCGAGCACCTCCCGGAACCGCTGCTGCGGCCGGGACCGCGCGAACTCCTCTGGTGGCAGTGGATCGCCCTGCCCGTCATGGCGCTGCTGGCCTGGGTCATCGGCTGGGTGATCGGCCTGGTGTCGCGATCGGTCCTCAAGCGCGTTGCCGCCCGCACCGAGACGCCCTGGGACGATCAGGCGCTGGAGCGTCTGGCCGGGCCCATCAATGCCGCCTGGGCGCTGGGCGCGGCGTACATGCTGGTGCCCGTCCTCGCGCTCTACGAGCCGGCCGAGGCCTTCGTCTACCGCCTGCTCTCCACCGGCTTCTTCCTGGCCTTCTTCTGGGCGTTGCTGGTCGCGGCCGACACCGCCGGCAAGGTCGTGGAGACCTGGCCATGGGCCAAGCAGAACCCGTCGAGCCGCTCGCTCATCCTGCTGGGCGTGCGCGTCACCAAGGTCGGCGTGCTCGCCATGGGGGTCATCGCCATCCTGTCGTTTCTCGGCTACCCGGTCACGAGCCTCGTGGCCGGCCTGGGGATCGGCGGACTCGCCCTGGCCCTGGCGTCGCAGAAGACCGTGGAGCACATGTTCGGCGCCATATCGCTGGGCATCGACCAGCCTTTCCGGGTGGGCGACTTCGTCAAGGTGGACGGCATCGAGGGCACCGTGGAGGTCGTGGGGCTGCGCTCGACGCGCATCCGCACGCCCGACCGCACCGTCATCAGCCTGCCGAACGGCAAGCTGGCCGAGATGCGCATCGAGAGCGTGGCCGCCCGCGACCGCGCCCACCTGCAATGCCAGCTCGGACTCGCCTACGGCACCAGCGCCGAGCAGGTTCGGGCGGTCCTCGACGGCCTGGAAGCCGCCGTGCGCGCTCACCCGAGGACCTGGCAGGACGACGTGCAGGTACGCCTCAAGACCCTGGGCGAGTCGGCGCTGATCGTCGAGATCCAGGCGTGGTTCGAGGTGGAGTGGCCGGAATTCACGGTCATCCGGCAGGAAGTGCTGCTGGCCTTCCTCGACGTGGTCGAGTCCGCCGGCGCGAGCCTGGCCTTCCCGACGCGCACCGTCCACCTGGTGGCCGAACCGAGCCACGTGTAGGCGACGGCTGGCTGGCGAGTCCGCCGCATGGCAAGATGGCGACCCAGACAAGGAGGGAAGCCATGTCCCAGATGCACGAGGTGGATTTCGAGATCCGCGGAGAAGACGTCCAGTTCGTCGAGATAGAACTCGACCCGGGCGAGGCGGCCGTCTCCGAGGCCGGCGCGATGATGTTCATGGAAGACGGCATCGTCATGGAGACCATCTTCGGCGACGGCTCCGCGCAGCAGAGCGGGTTCATGGGCGCGCTGCTGGGCGCCGGCAAGCGCCTGCTGATGGGCGAGTCGCTATTCATCACCGTCTTCCTGAACCAGGGCCGCGGCAAGCGCCGCGTGGCGTTCGCCGCGCCGCACCCGGGCCGCATCATCCCGGTCAAGCTCTCCGATGTCGGCGGCACGCTGATCGCCCAGAAGGACTCTTTCCTGGCCGGCGCCAAGGGCGTGAGCGTGGGCATCGCCCTCCAGAAGCGCCTGGGGGCCGGCTTCTTCGGCGGCGAGGGGTTCATCATGCAGAAGCTGGAAGGCGACGGCCTGGTGTTCCTGCACGCCGGCGGCGCCCTGGCCGAGCGCACCCTGGCCCCGGGCGAGACCCTCCGGGTCGACACCGGCTGCGTCGTGGCCTACGAGCCGTCCATCGACTTCGACATCCAGCTCCAGCGCGGCATCAAGTCGGCGCTGTTCTCGGGCGAGGGCCTGTTCAACGCCGTGCTGCGCGGGCCCGGCCGGGTCTGGCTGCAGTCCATGCCGCTCTCCCGACTGGCCAACCGCCTGATGATGGCGGCCGGCGGCCAGAAGGAGCAGGGCAGCGTGCTCGGCGGCCTGGTCGACTCCTTCAGCAACGACTAGCTGTCCATGGCAAGGGTCCTGATCCTGGGCGGAGGCTTCGGCGGCATCGTCGCGGCCAACGCCCTGCGGGCCCTGCTGCCCGCCGAGCACCATGTGACGGTGATCGAGCGCCAGTCCGCCTTCGCGCCGGGGGCCAACAACCTCTGGATCATGCTCGGGGACGCGCAGCGCCAGTTGCGGCCGCGGCCCGTCGCGGCCCTCGAGGCCAGGGGCGTCGCCGTGGTGGCCGACGAGATCCGCGCCATCGATCCGGCGGCGGTGCGCGTCGAGACGGCGGCGCACGGCGCCCTGTCGGCCGATTTCCTGGTGATCGCGCTGGGGGCGGAGCTCGACATGACCCTCATTCCCGGCCTCGCCGCGGCCGCCGAGACCTATTACACCGCGGAAGGCGCGGCGCGCTGCCGGGATCGGCTCGGCGCCTTCGAGGGCGGCGACCTGGTCACGCTCGTCTCCCGGATGCCGTACAAGTGCCCGCCGGCGCCGTACGAGGCCGCGATGATGCTGGGAGATCTGCTCGAGCGGCGGGGCATCCGCGCCCGGGCCAAGCTCGCGATCTACACGCCCGAGCCGCAACCGCTGGGCACCGGCGGCCCGGTGATGGGCGACGCCCTCAAGAAGATGCTCGCGATGCGCGGGATCAAGCTCGCCACGGGCATGACCGCCGCCGAGATCGATCCGGCCGGCCGGGAGATCCGGTTCGAAGACGGCTCCCGCGCGCACTTCGACCTGCTGCTCGCCGTGCCGCCCCACGTGGCGCCGGGCGTGGTGCGCGAGGCCTGCCTCGCCAAGCCCTGGATCCCGGTGGATCGCTTCACCTGCGAGGTGCCGGGCCTGGACGGCCGGGTCTACGCCATCGGCGACGTCACGAGCATCGCCCTGCCGGGGCGGCACAATCCGGACGTGCCTCTCAACCTGCCCAAGGCGGGCACCTTCGCCGAGAGCGAGGCCAGGGTGGTCGCCAAGCACATCGCCAGCAAGATCCTCGGGGGCGCGAGCGACGCCGCGTTCGACGGCTACGGCGAGTGCTACGTCGAGGTGCAGCACGGCCTGGCGCTGAAGGGGCAGGGCTACTTCTTCGACGAACCGCCGCGCATGGTCCCCACCGAGCCCAGCGCGCAGAGTTATCAGCTCAAGCGCGAGCAGTTGCTCGCGCTCCTCGACGAGAATCTGGCCCCCGCCGAGGCGCCGCACTGATCAGGCGTTTGCGTCCATTACCACCCGCCCGCGGATCCGGCCGGCCATGATGGCCGCGGCGAGCTCCGGCAAGCGGGAGAGCGGCTCGACGCGGTAGATCTTGGCTAGCAGGCCCGGATCGACGTCGCGCGCCAGGCGTTCCCAGCAGCGGTCCCGCTTGGGCTGGCGGGTGTTGGTCGAACTGATCCCCAGCAGCGAGACGTTGCGCAGGATGAAGGGGAAGACCGAGACCGACAGGTCGGAGTCGGCGGCCATGCCGCAGGCTGCCACCGCGCCGTCGTACCTGATCTGGGATAGCAGGTTGGCGAGGTAGACTCCGCCGACGTTGTCGACGGCGCCCGCCCAGCGCTGGGGCTGGAGGGCGGCGCCGGGCGCCGCGAGTTCCGCCCGATCGAGGAATGCCGCGGCGCCCAGACCCCGGAGATACTCGTGCGCTTCCGGCCGGCCGGTCACGGCCGTCACCCGGTAGCCCAGGCGCGCCAGGAGCATCGTGGCGATGGACCCCACTCCGCCGGCGGCGCCCGTCACGGCCACCGGTCCGCTCTCCGGTCGCACGTCCATGTGCTCGAGTCCCATGACGCAAAGCATCGCGGTGAAGCCGGCGGTGCCCAGCGCCATGGCCTGCTCCAGGCTGAACGCTTCGGGGACGCGGGTCAGCAGGTCCGCCCGGACGCGAGTCATCTGCGCGTAGCCGCCCCACTCCAGTTCGCCCAGCCCCTGCCCGATGCCCAGGACCCGGTCGCCCGGCGCGAAGCGGTCCGACCGCGACTCGACCACCGTGCCCGCCAGGTCGATTCCCGGCACGATCGGCAACTGCCGGAGGATCTTGCCGCGGGCCGTGACGGCCAATCCGTCCTTGTAGTTGAGCGACGAGTACGCCACGCGCACGAGCACTTCTCCTCCCGCCGGGAGATCGTCCAAGGACAGTTCCTGGAACCCGACCCGATACCCGGCGTCGGCGGGCGTCGCGAGCAGGGCGCGAAACGTCGGCAGGGCGCCACCTTCAACATTTGTTACCGTCATCTTAGCCCTACCCTTACCAAATTCCGGCAACTTCTGCCAACGGGAGGCTGACAACTCCGATTACCAAGCGACGCGAGGGATCGTCGCCAGAGGGAGAGGTAGTGCTGTGGTCAAGCCATTCGAGATATTGGCGCGCGCCCCGTTGGCGCCGGTTCGCCCCGCTAGCGGTAAGGCGGGCGTCTCTGCCCGCCCGAGCGAAGCGAAGCCACTGCCGCGCCGCGACGGCTCGCCCGAGGGCGCGAGTCCGCTAGGCAACGACAGTTACACGCCCGATCCGAGCCGCCAGGCCCCGCCCACCGACGCGGCGCCCAAGGCCGGCAAGACCGGGGATTCGCTGATGGGCAAGGTGGGCGACAAACTCGCCGACACCGCGTTCTACAAGGATTACGGCTATCGGCCCCCCTCGCTGCAATTCTCGCAATTCGGCGGCGTCGGCTTCGACATGCGCGTCAAGCCCATCAAGAACAGCGACGGCTTGATCAAGAACGACCCCAACCGCCAGCGCATGACCGAACGCATCCAGCAATCCGGCAAGGGCGTCACCTGGGCCGAGTTGCGCGGCGCGATCAACCCGTGGGTCGGCGTGCCGTTCTGGACGCCCGTGGGCCCGGTCAACCTGAGCGTGGGCTTCTCGGCAAGCGCTTCCCTGGGCTTGTCGGTCCTGTCGCCGTACGTCCACAACGTGGGCGAGGCCGCGAAGAACCTGTCGGTGAAACTGCCCTTCGACGCCGACACCGCGAGGGATCTCGGCGAGGGCACGGAAGTCACGTTGCGCGGCGTGGGCCGCCTGGCCGTGGGCGCCGGCGCCCGGGTGGGCGACACGTGGGTACCGCTGCGCGGCCCGTGGTCCATCGGCACGTCCTTCGGTACCGACGCGTACGTCTCCAAGGAAGCCGACCTGTCGGTGCGCGTGAAGCGCCTGGACGGCCAGAAGGTCTTCGTGTCGATCGCCCGCGTGGACACCGATGCCAAGGGCATCGCGGTCGGCGCACGGGCGGGCGTCCACGGCAACCTGAACGACGTCGTGCCCGACACGGACAACAAGTACGTCGACAAGGGCAAGAACTTCGTCGCCAAGAAGATCACCCGGGAAATAGAGAAGTGGCTGAGCCTGGAGGTGCGGGACGTGCTCAGCACCTCGGAAGCCGAAAAGGAGCTCAAGAACTACGTCCTGGACCTTTCGAAGCCAGAGGCGGCCAGGGCCTACGAGGCGCTGATGACCCTCGACACCCGGCCGGCGGACACCCTGGACAAGCTTGGCCCGGACAGCGGCGTCGAGGCGGTGTGGCTCACCGAGCATTCCGAGGCCACCGCCAACGAACTGCGGGCTCGCTTCGGCGGCATCGACCTCCTCAAGTCGACATCGCGGGCCGAAGTGGCGCAAGGCCGCCTCTTCAATCGGGAAGGCGTCCTGCACTACGACCGAGCCCAACTCGACAACACCTACCAGGACATCGTCACGCGGTGGTGGAAGGGCAAGCGCGAGACGCAGCGCCAGTTCATCGCGCAACGGGCAAACGACGGCCCGACGCGGCTCAACCTGCGCATGCGCAACGAGACCAAGGTGGACTGGTCGACGCCCACCGCCGACATCCGCCGCTTCGTCACCCTTGCCAAGACCCTCGGGGTGACCACGCCCGACCCGGAAAAGCTGCTCGCCGACGAGAAGTTCCTGTCGAGCTACGGCCGCAGCAAGCGCATCGTGGACTTCGCGCTCAACGACAAGGGCATCGACCGGCTGCTTTCGGCCTCCGACGACGACCTGCACAAGGCCTTCGCCGCCGGCTACGAAGAACTCGACCGGCCCTGGGAGCAGACTCACCTGTTCTGGTTCGAGACCGACACGGCCTGGCGGACCACCCCTTGGCTCGCCAAGGACCACCCCGAGCACGCCACGGTCATTCGCCTCCTCGAGGCGGGGCCGGAGCACTCGCGCAGCAACGACCACGGCCAGACCCGGGACCAGGAGTACTACTGGTTGACCGGTCGTACCCTCTGGGAAGACGCGGCGGCGTACGACGAATCCAGGCGCCTCGTGGACCTGGTCGGCAAGCTCCGGCGGGCCCCCACCCCGGCCGATCGGGCGCGCCTGCTCAAGGACGAGAGCGGCAACCTGGGCGTGGACGCCATCCGCGAGTTCGCCATGTACGCCCGAATCGCCGGCCGCGACGGCTTCAAGATAGGCGAGATCACGCTCAAGGACGAAGAGAAGAAGAAGACGCTCTCATTCACCAACGACGGTGCGTTCCAGGACCCGCGCTCCATCGTCGACGGCTGGCTCGCCAACCCGGACACCGGGCCGGCGAAGTAGCGTCGCCGGGGAAACGGCGCGGCGTCGCGGATCGGAGTCGCGCCGCGCGCCCGCAGCGTTGCCTCGCGAGCATGAAATGGCTATTATAGCCTCATGAAACAGGGCAACAGAGCCCAGAAGCCTGGGGCGAGCACTCCTCGTCACCCCGATCCTGCCGCGCCGCGCGCGACGATTTCCCAGACCAAGAACAACCTGAGCGCCCTGCTGGATCGCGTCCGAAACGGGGAGTCCATCACCATCGTCGACCGGGACAGACCGGTCGCTCGCCTGGTTCCGATAGCGTGGGCGGACGATGACTTGACCGAGGGTCTCCCGGCGCTGGAACGCTCCGGACTGGTCAGACGCGCGGCGGCAAGCCCGCTAGCCCTGGCCGGGGCATGGGAGCCTGTCAGGAGCGCCTCCGGTGCCGACATCCTGGGCGCGCTCCTGGCCGAGCGTCGCGAGGACTGGAGATGAGGTTCTGGGACGCCTCTGCGCTCGTGCCGCTCCTGGTAGAGCAGGAGTACTCGGAGGGTCTCATAGCGCGGCTCTGATGACTTCGCTCCGGCATCGCGGCCGGCACGGAGGCCGGCCCCACCCGTTGCATCGGTGGCGCAGGCCTCCGTGCCTGCGTCCGATAGGCGCCAGGTCATTTGAGCGCCGCTATCACGCGCCTGTTCCGGGCCGACCCGGAGCTGGTTGTCTGGTGGGCGGCTCCGGTCGAGTGCGCCAGCGCGATCGCCCGGCTCGAGCGCGACAAGGACATCACCGAATCCGAGGCGGAAGCGGCGCTGGGCAAGCTCGACAGCCTCGCCGGCGCCTGGTCCGAGGTCTTGCCGACCAACGGCGTCCGGATCACGGCCCGCCGCCTCCTCCGTACGCACCCGCTGCGCGCCGCGGACGCCCTGCACCTTGCCGCGGCCCTGATGCTCGCTCCCCCGGCCGCACCGAAGGTTCCCTTCGTGTGCCTTGACGACCGGCTCGGCTCTGCGGCGCGCAAGGAGGGGTTCGCCGTCATCGGCGGCACGACGTGATTTGCCGCGCCGGGGGGTCGGCCGGCTAGAAGCCGAAGGTCTCGCAGTAGGCCACGCCGCCGCTGCGGGAAGCGTCGGCGCGCGTCTTGGTCGCGCGCATGCGGCCCTCCCAGTACTGCGGGAGCGGATCGATGGGGAACGCGAAGTATCGCGCCACTTCTTGCTCCGGCAGCACCGTCTCCACGGCGATGCGCTCGCCGGCGTCGGGCAGGTCCAGCGTCCAGCGGGTGGTGTAGCGCAGGCCCGTGCGGGGGCTCTGCCACCAGGTGTCGCGGCCCAGTTCGAGCCGGCCGCCGCCGCGGTAGGCGCCCCGGGCGTCCAGCTTGTTGACGTGCCGCGCCAGGGGCGTGCCGTCCGCGGCGCGGAACGCGAAGAGGTTGTAGTCGGTGCCGTCGTCGAGTTGCACGGAGAACCAGTCCCAGCGCTCCTTGAAGCCCGACACGTAGAAGGGCCCCCACTGGTGATCCAGCCAGACCAGGCCGGTCACCGCCAGGCGCCGCCCGCCGACCGTGACGGTGCCGCCCGCGTCCATGCGGGTGAGCGAGTAGTAACGCGAGTCCTTGCCCTCGGGCATGTCGATGTTGCCGTCGCCGTTTATGAGCATGGGCTGCTTGCGGCTCGCCAGTTGCAGGTCGAAGCCGGTGCCCTTGCCGGCGACGCCCGTCATGGCGTAGGCGCCGGGCGCGGTCGCGTGGATGCGATGCGGGCCGTAGCGCACGTCCAGGGCCTTGTCGGCGGAGGCGGTCTTGCCCGGCGTGTACCACTCGCGGACGTAGTGGAAGCGCTTGCCCGTCTCGTCGGTGAGGGCGACGTGCGCGAAATACAGCAACGGCCCCACCCGGAACAGCGTGAACTCGAAGCCGAAACGCTCGGCGCCGCCGGCCAGATGGCCGTTGAGGTACCACCATTCGGTCAGGGCGTCCCAGTGGGCCCCCTCGTCGCGGGGGAAGGCGATCGGCTCCCGGGCGGGCGCCGTTGCCGGCGCCACGCGGCCGGAGGCGATGGCCTCCACCTTCGCCCGGTCGGCGGCCAGGGCGGCTCCCTGGCCCGCGCCGCGGCGCTCCGGATCGCGCTTGACAAGGCGGCCTAGCGCCTGCCGGGCGATCTCCCGGGTGCCGGCCGGATCCGGGTCCGGTCCCGCGGCGAATGCGGTGAACCGGTCGACCGTGCTGCCGTCGCCGGCCGCCTCGGCCAGGACCTCGGCGCTGCGGGCGAGGATCTCGGCACGCGACCAGCCGCGCGGATCGGCCGCATAGGTCCGCGGCGCAGCGGATCCCGCCGGCGCCGCATCTCCGCCGAGATCAGCTACGAGTGCCGGCCCGCCGCAAGCCGTCGCGAGCAGCGCCAGCGAGATCGCCCAGAAGTTCCGCACATGTCTGTTTTAGCACATCTTTTACCGAGCGTTAACCCTCCGTTTAAGATTTCCCGACAGCGCGCCCGGATGCCGCGGCCGATAACTCCCGAAACGGAGGAGAAGATGCCAAAGAAGGTCAGCGGCGAGCCCCCGAGGTTCCTGAAGATCCAGGGATCCGGCGTGCAGCAGGCCCCCGTGAAGGTCGTGGCCATGTACTCGGGGAGCGACGCCGCGGGCTACCTCGACGAGTTTCGCCGCCGCTACGGTTACATGGACTACGTCGTCCTCCAGGGCAAGGGGCCCGACGGCACGCTCAACGGCCGGGTGTACGCCTGGAGCGGCAAGTCGATCGGTGCCAACGCGGGCCTTGCGGGCGCCGCCCCGGGCGCGAAGGGCACCATCCAGGACGACAAGGGCAAGATTCTCTACGCGGGCGAACTCTTCGCCAAGCACGACTTCGTCGCACCGGTCGTCAAGAAGGTCGCCACGTCGGCCGACGGGCGCTTCACGGCCAGGGTCTGCGAGGCCGGCTATCCCGGCGCGAACCTGCTCCTGGCCCGCGACGAGCAGACGGGCAAGGAGACGACCTGGCAGGCGGGTTCCAGGCGCGGCGACCTGTATCTCGACGCCTACTTCGTGGGCGGCGCCCTCGTGGCGCATGAAGGCCGCCCCGACGACCAGTTGGTGTTCCAGTTGCACGACGCCGGGCACTTCGCGAGTTACGTGCTGGGTCCCGATCAGCTCAGGGAAGATGCCGCCGCGACCGGACTGGAGCTGGGCGACAAGGATCCCGCGGTGGTCGCGACCACGCCCTCCGAGGGCGGCCTGGCCTACCGGGCCCGGTTCGTCCTGAAGGACGGATCGGTCGCGGAGCGCGACTTCGCGGGCCGGTTCCAGCCGGATGCCGGCGGCTTCGTCCGCCTCATCGACCGGCAGCCGCGGTAGACCGGTCGAAGCTGCCCCTGACGCGAGCAGGCGACCGCGGCGCGCTCATAGCGCGGCTCGCTTGACTTCGCCCGGCATCGCGGCGGGCACAGAGGCCGGCCCCACCCGCTGCATCGGTGGCGCAGGCCTCCGTGCCTGCGGCCGAGTGCCGCTGGGCCATTTGAGCGGCGCGCTCAGACTTCCAGTTGCCCCCCCGCGCCGCTGGCGCGCTCGGCCAGCCACTGCTGGAACCAGATGCCCGGCCCCTTGGGCAACGATTCCTCGTCGATGCGGTTGACGTTGAGCTCCAGTTCGTTCGAGAGGTGCTCCCGCAGGCGCTCGGAGGCCGCGGCGTCGGGGCCGGTGCCGATGTAGACCATCGTCACGGGATTGGCGCGGAAGTACTCGGGCAGCACCTCGTCGAGGTTTCCCGGCAGGACCTTCACCGTGAGGATGAAGTCCTTGGTCTCGAAGAACTCGAACTCCTCGAGCTGTTGCGAGATCACCCGCGAGAGCTTCTCGAGTTCGGCCACCGACTCGCCGGCATCCTGCGCGTGGAAGATCACGACCTCGAGCGGGCCGGCGGCCGCGTGCTTCTTGAGGACGTAGGCCAGGACGTTGACGACTCGGTCCGGTTCGAACTCCTTGACGCACACCGCCAGGCGCGGCAGTTCCTCGGGCAGGTTGCGCCGCCCGCGCAGGCGGCCCATCCCGAGCCGCAGGTCGGGGATCTTGACCATGCGCCCTTCCACGATGCCCAGGCGGTACATCCCCATCACCAGGAGAACGCCCAGGAAGAGCTGCAGGCCGAGATTGCGGGCCTCGTGGTCGGTGAGGATCAGCGTCACCTCTGCGACGAGCAGCAAGCCGGCGCCCAGCAGCGGCGGGACCGGGATATCGCGGTTGCTCCAGCGGAAGGTCCAGCGCGTGAGGAAGTCGGCGCGGCTGACCTTCCCCGGATGGTACAGGCGCGTCAGGACGACGCCCGCGCAGTACGAGATCATCACGCCCAGGAACGCCATGCCGTAGATGGCGCCCAGTTGATCGACGTTGCCGGGGAACACGGCCATCATGACCAGGCTGGCCGCCATGAATGGCAGCGCGACGAAGGGATAACCCTTGAACGCGGGAATGCGGGCGGACCAGCGGGCGAGCACGAACGCCGGGAGGTTGCCCTGCTGGCCCATCGTGGTCATCAAGCCGGTGGCGCCGGCATAGGCCGTGTTGACCGCCGCGAAGAGGGTGAGCATCGCGTTGAGCACCAGGGCGACCAGCCACGGGTTGCCGCCCTCGACCAGGGCGAGGCCGGACATCAGGTTGTTGCGGTAGCCCTCGATCATCGGCTCGGGCAGCAACACGATGATCAGCAGGGACGAAAGCGGCGACGTGAAGCTCACCAGGGCCACGATGGTCGTGTAGATCCACCGCACCGACCGGGTGATGGGGCGTTCGATCTCCTCGACGATCTGCGCGGCCGACTCGAAGCCGGTGATGCCCAGGAAGGCCGACGCGAAGCCCAGCAGCACTCCGTAGGCGGTGAGTTGCCCGAAGCCCTGGGTGAGGCGTTCCCAGTGGGCGCCCTGGGTCAGCGCGATCCAGAGGCCCCAGACGTCCATCACGATGAGCATCGCGAAGTGGAAGACCGCGATCACGAAGACCACGCGGGTCGACTCCTTGAGTCCGAACAGGTTGAGCACCGCGAAGGCCATCACCGGGATGGCCGCCACCGCGAAGATGCCCCAGAGCGGCCAGTGTCCGCCCCACAGCGACGACAGGTAGTGGGCGCCGGCGAGCGCGCTCACCACTGCCGTCGCGAGGTAGGACAGGATGGTCAGCGAGCCGACCACCAGACCGGAGCGACGGCCCACGGTGTTCAGCATCATCGCGTAGGCGCCGCCGTTGACCGGATTGACCGAGCAGCCCTCCTGGTACGTGGTCTTGAAAAGCCACATCGTCACCACGACGGCCAGCACGAAGAACGGCGCGGCGTAGCCCACGTGCGGCAGAAGCACTCCCGTGCTGTAGAAGACCGACGTGCCGATATCGGCGCCGACCAGGCCGGCGGCCAGGTACCAGGGAAGCGCGGTGTGCGGGCCGCGCTGCGAAGTGGCCGGATTAACCCCCAAGGCTAGACTCTTATCCCAGCAACGCCTTCTTCAGCAGGTCCTCGCTACCCTTGACGGTGATCGCGAAGATCTCGTCGCCGGCCTGCAGGACCGTGTTGCCGTCCGGAATGATGGGCTCGCCGGCCCGCCAGATGGCCGCCAGGATCGAACCGGGCGGGAAATCCAGCTTGCGGATGGGCAAGCCGACGACCGGTGAGGCGATTTGCAGATCTATCTCGAGCATGGACATGCGCTCATGCCAGGTGAAGAGCGTCATGATCGCATGGGGCACGATTTCATGCTCGATCGCCTGGGATACCATCGACGTCACGCTGATCAGGTAGTCCACGCCGGAGATGCGGAACAGGTCTTCGTTGCGAGGGTCGTTGACCCGGGCGACGGCCCGCTTGACGTTGAAGAGCCGCTTGGCCATCTTGCAGATGATGTAGTTGTCCTGGTCGCGGCCCGCCGCCGCGACGATCACGTCCGCCCGCCCGGCCCCCGCCCGGCTGAGGTTGTCGGGGTTGGTCGCGTCGCCATGGATGACGATGACCTCGTTGAGCTCTTCCACCACCTGGGTGCAGACGCGGCGATCCTGCTCCACGAGGGCTATCTCGTGCCCCTGCCCGAGGAGCGTGCGGATGAGGTGCATGCCGATCTTGCCGCCGCCGGCCACCAGGACGTACATCTAGCGGCTCCCCATCGCCTCCACGCGGCGTTCCAGCGACAGGGCCGCCTCGAGCACCGGCGAGAGCACCTCGTAGCCGGCTTCCTCGTAAAGCGTCCGCAGGCGTGGCTGGTCGATGCGCACGATGATGCGCTCGATGGCGAAGACCTCCCGCGCCAGATCGGCCACCATCATGTTGGTCGCCTCGTCGCGCGAGACGATCACCACGACGGAGGACTCCTCGATGCCGGCGCGGCGCAGGATCTCGGCGTCGATTTCCATCCCGACGAAAGACCGTCCCGGGAATTCCTTGGGCAGGTACGACGCGAAGTTTCCGCGGTCCCAGTCCAGGACCGTCACGTCATGCCCGGCCTCGGCCATGCGCATCGCGAAGTTGCTGCCAAGTCGCCCGCACCCGATTACTAGAATCACGGCGGGACTAACTATACTCCAACCGAGCCTTCGCAGGTAGCGAGGACGGCCGCCGGCGAAGCAAGGCGGCTCGGAGGCCCGGTTCGCGACGTCGCGAAGCGATGTCGCGACACCGAGCATCGCCCGACGTCCGCAGGATGTCGGACGCATGCCGAAGATGGCCGCCGTGCGAAGCATGGCGGCCCATCGCCTAAAACGCGAAGTAGGCTCCCAGGCCCCCGCCCGGTTTGAAGTCCGCCGTCATGCTGGTGGTGACCTGCGCGCCGAACGTGTAGCCGATGTGGGCGAAGGCCCAGAGGTTGCGGTTGAACGCGTAGTCTAGCTGCACTCCCGGCGCGATGCCCATGTCGGCCTTTTCGGAGGCCGAGAGGAACGTGTTCTTGTTGAACGCGTAACCCACCCCCAGCAGGGGCGAGAACTGGAACGGGTACCGCTTGATCACGCGGTACATCACCTGCCCGCCGAAGTTGAGGAAGGCGACGTTGCCCGTGACGTACGGGACGCCGCAAACCTGGATGCCCCAGTCGTCGAAGAAGTGGCGGTACATCAGCCCCGAGCCGGATACCCAGCTGACGGCCAGGCCGATGGCATCGGGGGGATAGAGGGTCTCCGCGGCCGGTTGCTCGGCGACGACGGCCGGCGGCGGCGGGGGCGGCGGCGCGGTGGAGGCGTCTGCGAGGATGAAGGGCACGGTGGTACCTCCGTAGTGTGAACGGGTGCGAAAACGCTGCTTGCTCCAGTCTACCCGGTCGCCGAGCAACCCTCATCCCGGGCGGGCGAGTCTTTCGCGGCGCCACTTTCTTGCTACAGTGCCCTCATGCCGCATCCGGTCATGGCGGCATCTTACGATCCGCTGCTCGTCGCGCTCTCGTACCTGATCGCGGTCGGCGCCTCGTACACGGCGCTCGATCTCGCCGGCCAGGTCCTGGCGGCCCGCGGCCGGAGCCGCGCCCTCTGGCTCCTCTGGGCGGCGGCCGCGATGGGGATGGCCATCTGGTCGATGCACTTCACCGGCATGTTCGCGTTCCAGATGGACATGCCGATGGCCTACGACGTCCCGGTCACGCTGCTCTCGATGCTCGTGGCGATCGTCGCGTCGGGAGCGGGCCTCTTCGCGCTGACCTTCGCGCCATTTCCCGGCGATCGCGGCCGCCTGGCGGTCGGCGGCACCGTGATGGGGCTCGGGATAGCGGCGATGCACTACACCGGCATGGCTGCCATGCGGATGCCGGCGACGCTCACGTACTCGCCGGAGCTGGTGCTCGCATCGCTCCTGATCGCCGTGGGAGCGTCCACGGCGGCCCTCTGGCTCGCCCTGGCCTTGCGCGACGAGCCGCGCGCGCCCTGGAGCGGGCGCAAGCTCGGAGCGGCGTTCATCATGGGCCTCGCCATCTTCGGCATGCACTACACCGGCATGGCGGCGGCAATCTTCACGCACGCTCCGGCGATTCCCGCCCCTTCCGGTCCCCTGCTCATCCGGCCGACGGCGCTCGGGGCCGCCGCCATCGTCCTCGGGACGGTGCTAGTCTTCTCGATGGCGCTCTTGAGTTCGTACAAGGAGGCGCTGCATCGCGAGCAGGAGGCCCTGAAGGACACGTTCCTGAGCCTGCTCTCGCACGAGCTGCGCACGCCGATCAACGCCATCACCGGCTTCGGGTCCATCCTGGAGGACGGAGTGGCCGGCGACCTGACGCCGCTGCAGCGGACCTACGTGTCCAAGATCTTGGGCGGCGCGCAGACCCTTCTTTCCCTGGTGGACGATCTCCTGGATCTGAGTCGCATCCAGGCGGGGCAGTTCTCGCTGGTGCTTGCGCCCGTCGCGGTCGGGCCCCTGTTGCGCGACGTCGTCTCGCAACTGGCGGCACTCTGGGAAGCCAAGCACCAGATGCTCGTCGAGGAGGTGGCGCCCGACCTGCCCGAGATCCTGGCCGACTGGCAGCGTTTGCGGCAGGTCCTTGTCAACTTGCTCGGCAACGCCGTGAAGTTCACCGGCGACGGCGGCACGATCTGGATCCGCGCCCGGCGCGAGGACGGCGCGCTCCGCTTCGAGGTGGAGGACACCGACATCGGCATCCCGCGCGAGTTCCAGGAAAAGCTCTTCCGCCCCTTCGTGCAGGTGAACTCGGCGCCGTCGCAGGCCTATTCGGGAACCGGGCTCGGTCTCAGTATCGTGCGAGCCCTCGTCGAGGCCCACGGCGGGCAGGTCGGCTTCACCAGCGAGGTCGGCAAGGGGACTTGCTTCTGGTTCTCCTTGCCCGCGCGGCCCGGTACCGCCGCTCTAGGACAGGTCGGGAACGGGGTCGGAAAGCAGCGCGATCAGGTCGTCGGCTGATCGCAGGCGCCTGGCGAGCAGGTTGATCACCTCCAGGGCGATGTCCGGCTTGGCCCGCAATTGCGCCAGGAACTCGCCGCGATTCAGAACCATGACCTCGGAAGGTTCGGCCGCCTCGGCCGTGGCGCTGCGGTGGCCGCCGTCCAGCAGGGCCATCTCGCCGAAGATCTCGCCGGGGCTCACCACGGCCAGCAGGTAGGAGTCCGCGGCGGAGTGCAGGATCCGGACGCTCCCCGAGACCAGGACGTAGGCCTTGAGCCCGAGTTCGCCTTCCTTGAAGATCGATTCGCCCTCCTCGAAGCGTTCGTGGACATAGCTGTCCGCGAAGCGCGAGGCAGCCGGATCGAACGGCGCATTGAAGACGCCCAGCTTGGGAAAGGCCTCGAGCAGCACCTCGGGCGCGACGAGGCCCGCCTCGACCAGGATGTCGACGAAGCGCTTGTTGTGGTGCTGGCGCTGGATCTCGAGCGCGCGCCCCACGTCGGCCGGCGTGATGAGGCCTTGCTCGACGAGATAGTCGGCCAGGTTCCCGCCGGCACGGGCATTCCTGCCTGCCGCGCCCTGCATCCCGCGTATCGTACCCCGGGATGCGGGCGGGTTATGGCAGGCTAGGTGTGGGTTGCGTGGCGTTTCGACGCGCTAGACGCGGCGGTAGACGCCACGCTCGCGCGTGAGCAGGCCGTGGCCGATCAGTTCGCGGCGCAGGGTCGCGAAGTCGGGGTGGTGGCGCGAGATGACCGAATTGACCTCCCGCTCGGGGTAGGGGCGATCGCGGTCGAACTTCGCGGCCAGCCAGCCCAGGACGACCACGCGCTTCTTGCGGCCGGCGGGGATCTCCTTGAGGCGGTCGTCCACCAGGAAGTCGCGCAACACCTTGCGTTCCCACTGGTCGCCGTCGACTTCGTCGACCAGCGACGCCATCCGCTCTCGCGTGAGCAGATCCCGGCTCAGGTCGGTCAGGGTCTCGCCCTTGAGAGAGTAGAGGTGGACGTTGCCCTCGGCGCGCATGGCCACCAGATCGAGCTCCCGCAGCCTGGCCAGGTGGTGCGACACCGTGGGGGCCTTGATCTGCAGGATCGCCGCCAGCTCGTCCACCGAGTGCTCGCGGGTGGCGAGCAGGCCGACGAGGCGCAGGCGGCTCTCGTCGCCCACGACCTTGAAGAAACGCAACAGGCGCTGGAAGTCCTGCTCGGACATGGCGGGCAACCCTCCTTAGACGCACATCTATTTAGATAGCAATCTAATTTAAGCTCGTCAAGGAGAACTCGTCCCGCAGCGCTGCCCACGCAGACGCAAACCGGTTTCGCAGCCTGGCCTTCTCCGGCTCGGGCAGGAAGCTCGCGTCCACGCCGCCGAGGCTGACGGCTTCCAGATCGGCCAGGTCGAAGCCGAGGTGTTCGAGAAGCACCGCGTACTCGTGGCTCGGCGACGTGCCGAACATCGCCGGATCGTCCGTGCACAGCGCCACCGGCACGCCCGCTTCGCGGTAGCCGCGGATGGGATGAGAGGCCAGATCGGGCCAGGCGCCGGTCCGGAGGTTGCTCACGGGGCAGATTTCCAGCGGGATGCGCCGCTCGGCGAGCAAGCGCACCAGGCCGGGATCCTCGAACGCCCGCAGGCCGTGGCCGATGCGCTCGGCGCCCAGGAGTTCCACGGCGGCGCGCACGGAAGCGGCCCCCGCGACCTCCCCGGCGTGAGCGGTCAACCGGAAGCCCCTCGCGGCCGCTTCCCGGAAGACGCTGGCGTACGGATCGGCCGGAAAGTACTGCTCGCTGCCGCCCAGGCCGATGCCGATCAGCCCCTCGCCCAGGTAGGGCGTGACCTCGTCGAGGCGCCGCCGGCCGACCTCCGGCCCGTGATCGCGCACGAGGTCGACGATCAGGTCGCAGCGGATGCCGAATGCGTCATGTGCGCGGCGGCAACCTTGCAGCAGGCTCTCGGTGATCGCCTCCGTGGCGAGGCCGTGCCGGGCGAAGTCGCCGGGCGAGTAGAACGCCTCGACGTGCAGGACATTGTGGCCGTGCAGGTCGGCCAGGACGGCGAAGGCGATCTCCTCGAAGTCCGCGGCCCGGTCGATGAAGCCGTTCTTCCAGCTCCAGGTCGCGATGAAGTCCGCGAAGTCGGTGTAAGCCAGGCGCGCCGCGAGTTCCTCGGCCGACATTCGCTCCTTGCGATTGATGATGCGGAGCAGGGTCGCGGGCGGAATGGCCCCCTCGAGGTGGAGGTGCAGCTCCACCTTGGGAATGCGGGCAATGAGCGACGGATCGGGCAAGGTGCTCAGGATTGTAGTGCCTGCCGCCGCATGGCGCGGCACCTGTGCCCTTACATGCGCGTTCCGGTCCGATCACCTGGGCATCTGGAGCGGCTGATCCTTGTAGACCGTAATGGTCGCGGCGAGCTTGACGTCCTTGACGATCGATCCGCACGCCATGTTGTCCTCCGCCGTGAGCTCCCGGAGGGTGGGCCACCCGGTGAGCAGGAAGCCGAAGCCCGGGCTGGCACCCAGGGGCGCGGCCCCCGGACTGAATTGCCAGGCAAAGGCCTGAGTCACGTCCCATTCGCGTGGGCCCAGTCGCTTCACGGACGGATACCGGGAAGGCCCCTCGAAGGGGGCCAAGGGATCCGGGCCGGTCGCGAACGGGATCATGCCCTGGGGCTCGCTGGCTGCCCAGTCCACCGTCGGGATCTTGACCTCCACGCAGCCTTCCGGCTTGGGCTCCGGAGTCCCGGCCCCTCCCGTCCAGCAGTAGTTGCCCTTCGTGGCGCAGAATCGCCCGGGCTCCTCCGAGTATGTCAGCACGACCCGATCAATGACCATGTTAGGCACGCGCCGCAGCGGCGCGTCGTCGAAGCGAACCGCCACCTGGCTGACCCCCGCGTAGCACGGGTCGCCGCTGACCTCGATCTGCTCCCAGCCCACCACGAAGCCGTCCCTGGCCTCCTCCTGGCCTGGCGGAGCCAGGGTGCACCTGGGCGGGAAGACCCTCGTGCCCTTCTTCGATAGCCACCGTGAGACGGTCAGGATGAGCGTGTGTCGGCCGGGCGACAGGCCGGCCGGCCGGCTCGCCTCCGTCGGCCGCTGGCCGATCTTGCCTTTCCCCAGTGTCCTCCCCGGCCGGGCGAACCGGCCCCAGAACCGGTCGCCGGGCCGACCCAGCTTGACCTTGTCGGTCGCCTGCGCGACCGGCCTTGCTTCCTGGGGAGTGGGGCTGCCACAGGCCACCAGGCCGACGACGGCCGCGACCGCCGCCAGGCGCGCGCTTCGCCGCGAATCCCTCATTCCGCCCTCCTCCGCTTGCCAAATCCGGTCGGCGCGGCCAGATGGTAGTGCCGGCTTGGAATGTCATCTGCGGCGCGAGTCGCCGAAAGCCTTCGTCACCGGCCTGGCGCGAAGGGGATTCGCCCCGACCGGAGCAGCCCAAGCGCCTGGACGCGGGGAAGGCAGCCCGGAACGCCGAAGAGAACAATTTTTCGATTTTCGTGGTAGAATGCTTTCGGCAAGCCGAGTTTCTCCTTGCAAGCATGGAGAATGGCGGCATGCCTTCCGTCTCGCTCATCCCGCCATCGAGGGCAATTTCCATGCCGAAAGCGAATCGTAGCGACCAGGCACCGGGACCGACACCGACCATCACCCTGAACGGATTGTCCGTGGTCGGGCTCTTTGCCGGCATCGGCGGTATCGAGCTAGGGTTGGAATCGCACGGGCACCAGTCAGCGCTGCTATGCGAGATCGAACCTCGGGCACAAGCCGTATTGCGGCATCGGTTTCCCGGCACGGAGATCGTGGGTGATGTTCGCCAGTTACGGGCGCTCCCGAGGGCCGATCTCTCGGTCTCACCCACGGAATCGGCGGCCAGAACATCGACACGAGGGCGTTCGGGGTTCCCCGGCGACGACAGCGGGTAATCGTCCTGGCTTCTCGTACCGAGGACCCCAGAGAGGTCCTCTTCGTCGGCAACGAAATGGAGCCTGACTGGCGCATGGAGCCCGGTATCGCCTGTGGGTTCTACTGGACCGAAGGCTACACGGGGCTCGGGTGGGCGATTGACGCGGTGCCCACCTTGAAGGGCGGATCGACCATCGGCATACCATCACCACCCGCCATCTGGTTGCCTGACGGTTCCCTGGTGACGCCGGACGTTCGGGATGCCGAACGCCTCCAGGGGTTCCCGGCGGGCTGGACCGAACCGGCGCTCTTCCAGCCGGAGGCGAAGGAGGGCTCCCGCTGGAAGCTGGTGGGCAATGCGGTCTGCGTCCCGGTCGCGGACTGGCTCGGGGATCGGCTCTGCCATCCGGTCACGTATGACGGCAATCAGGATCAACTGCTCCCGGTCGGTGCGGCCTGGCCCACGGCGGCATGGGGCAAGAACGGGAAGGCATACAAGGCGGCCTCCTCACCCTGGCCGGAGGCTAGCCGACATCGTTTCCGAAAGCGAGCGGGTGGCCGTGTACGTTGACGGGTGTTTCTGGCACGGCTGCCCGGATCACGGAACCTGGCCGAAGTCGAACGAGCAGTTCTGGCGCGAAAAGATCGAGGTGAACATACGGCGGGATATCGACACCAACGCCCGCCTTGGCGAAGCCGGATGGGCCGTGCTCCGCGTCTGGGAGCATGAGGCCGCCGACGAGGCCGCCAGGGCGGTTCAGGCACTCGTCAGCGCGAGGCGAGCAACCGCCCCGTAGCAAATTGAATGGGCCTTGGAGCCCCGTGTGGAGTGTGTTTAGTGGGGGAAGAGGGACTCGAACCCTCACGCCTCGCGGCGCCTGATTTTGAGTCGGCCACATTTGAGCACACCTGAAACAAGGCGGTCAAACGCGAAACGCGCAAACGCTTGCAATTGCCGAAGATTTGTGCTTCGCTGTTACCCAGGGTGTTTCACCTTGTCACTGGCAGTTTGTTACCCAGTTTGTTACCCAGGGTGTTACCCAGAGAGGGGCCGACCGATGGCGACGATCGACATGCAGGCGCGCTGGGTGGAACGGGTGGAGGTTCCAAAGGTGGGGCGAGCAGAATACCTCGATCGCCACCTGACGGGATTAGGGTTGCGGGTATCTTCGTCAGGCCGCAAGACCTGGTACGTGCTGTTTCGCACCAAGGGCGATCCGAAGCTGAAGCGCCTCACGCTGGGTAGCTACCCCGCCATGAGCTTGGCGGATGCCCGAGAGCGGGCCCAGGAGGTACTCCTTGCGGCCGATCGCGGGCTGGATCCCGCCGCCGAGAAGCAAGAGGAGCGCAAGGCGCCGACGTTCGCGTATCTCGCCGAGGAGTACCTGAGACGCCACGCGGTAAACAAGCGCTCCCACGCGGAGGACGCCAGGATGCTGGAGAAAGACCTGCTACCGGCCTTCGGGCGTCTCAAGGCGGCAGCCATTCGCAGGCGCGACGTGATCGCCTTGCTCGACAAGATCAAGGACCGGGGGGCGCCGATCGCGGCCAATCGGACTCTGGCGCTCTGCCGCAAGGTTTACAACTTCGGCATAGAGCGGGATTTGGTCGATCTCAACCCTTGCGCGCAGATCAAGCGGGTCGCTCCCGAGAATCAGCGGGATCGCGTCCTCTCCGACGCCGAGATCCGCACCTTATGGGGCGCGCTCGGGACGCTGGATCCGGTCGAATGCGCCTTTTTCAAGCTCCGCATCCTGACGGCCCAGCGGGGTGGGGAGATTGTAGCGATGGAATGGGGGGACGTGGATCTAGAATCCGGCTGGTGGACGATCCCTGCCGAGCGAGCCAAGAACGGCCACTCGCACCGCGTTTCGCTCTCCAGCCATGCTCTCGCCTTGCTGGTGTCCCTGGCAGCGCCAGACGATCGCAAAGGCTGGGTATTCAGGGCGCGCACCCGCAAGACGCAGCACGCAAGCAAGAGCACCCTCGAGAAGGTCGCACACCGGATCGCGGTTGAGAACGGCTTGGACTTCGTGCCTCATGACTTGCGCAGGACGGCCGCCACGCGCATGACCGGGGATTGCGGCGTGCCCAGGTTGGTCGTTTCCAAGGTACTGAACCACGCCGAGGCTGGCGTCACGCGAGTCTACGACCGGCACAGCTACGACGCCGAGAAGCGGGACGCTCTCGATCGCTGGGCCGATCGCCTGGAGGAGATCCTGGCCGGCAAGCCCGGCAAGATCCGGGAGCTTGCGCCCGTGGCTGCGGCTCGGAAGGCCGCAAGGAAAGGAGCTGCTAGGTGACTCCGCGAGAGAACCTCCACCGCCTGGTGGATCAGGTGGCCGATGACGACGTGGCGGCGCTGGAGCGCATCACCGAGGCGCTGATCATGTCGGCCCGAAAGATCACGTGGGCGGAACTCTGCCGGATCCTCGATGGCGCCCCCGAGGACGACGAGGAAGAGACGCCGGAGGAGGCCGCCGCAGTAGCCGAGGCGCGGGAAGCTGTCGCTCGCGGGGAGGTGATCTCCCACGCGGACCTCATGCGAGAAATGGGCCTGTGAGCCTTGAAATCGAGTGGACCAAGCCGGCGGCGCAAGACTTTCGGCGCCTGGATCGGCCGATCGCGCAACGGGTCAAGGAAGCGGTCGAGCGCCTGGCGCAGATCGGCCACGGCGACATCAAGCAATTGAAGGGAAGCGGAGGCGAGCGCCGGCTTCGCGTCGGAGACTGGCGCGTCCGGTTCGAGCGGGACGACGCTGCGAAAAAGATCCGGATCCTGCACGTGCTTCATCGCAGAGAGGCTTACCGCGAGTGATGCCAAGGTTGCTAAAGATAGAACCCCGGGATGGTTTTCGGCTCTACCTGGAGTTTGCGGATGGCATCACGGGCGAAGTGGAGCTGAAGGACGAACTCTGGGGACCGGTTTTCGAGCCACTGCGCGATCCTGCGGAGTTCGCCAAGGTGACGCTAGATGACTTCGGGGCTCCGTGCTGGCCCAACGGTGCGGACTATGCGCCCGATGCCGCCTACCTGGCGCTCAGGCGCAAGGGCGAGGGCGCCGCGTGAGAAAAACCGTGGCATCCGGCAGACAGCCGACGGAGGCTCCCAAAGAGTGGCTTCAAGAGTTCTGGAATCGTTCTGACCACTGGATGTCTCCAGGAGTAGCTACGCATATCATCTGTGGCTTGGATCCCTTTAACTGCGCGACCTGCAAGGCCGAGGGCATAGGCATCGGACACCACATCCCGGGCAAGCACGATTCGGCCTTTGACGTCGTTGCTGGGTCCCTTGTGAGGATGGGAACGGCTTTCAACGGCGAGGAGGCCGTCTCCGTGCTTCGCGAGCTGGAGATACCAATCCCGAGGAGCCTGAAGCGCCCCTCGTGGGAGGGCGTCCCCCTTTCCCCTGAGAATGACGACGACTTCAAGATTCGGCTTGGCGACCTCCCTGGCAAGCTCAAGCTTGCTGTGAGATGCTACCTTGCGAACCGCAGGGGTGGGGAGCGGTTCCCCAAGGCCGAGGACCTCATCGAGTGGATGGAAGGGAACGGCGGAAACAGGTACACAGAGACTTGCTTGGAAGCAATTGCAAGCCTGACCCGGCCGGACGGTGCGCCCAAAGGACGTCGACGCAGAGGGGAATAGGCCCTCCATTTTCCTGCGCTCGCCGTGCGTATCCTAGCCTGAGTCCTAAAACATCGAGGGAAATAGGCCGCCTATTCTCTGGCGCTTCCTGATTGGATCATAGCCGTCCGAGAGAGAAACATCGGCTGGTTCTCGTCGCGGCGGCGCCGTATCGTCATGGGCAGGCGAGCACTGGATCGTACCGCCCGGCACCGCGCCGGATGGTGGTCCGAGCCCCATGGAGGTCATCGACATGCCTACGACGGCGCCACAAACCAGCCGCGTGATCCGCTGGCCGGAGGTCCGGGAACTCACAGGCCTGAGCCGAACCTCGGTGTGGCGTGCCGAGAGAGCGGGTGATTTCCCAGCGCGGATCCGCCTCACGCCAGGGTCCTGCGGCTGGTTGGAGACCGAGGTGCTGGCCTGGGTGGCTTCTCGCCGCCGCGGAATGGCCTAGCACCGCCGGCGATCCAGGAGAAGGCTGATATGGACTATCCTAGCGCGCCGGCGCCCGGCGCGGCAATCTCGAAACTCGACTGCTCGGACTATGGGCCAGTCACGCCGATCATCCGGCGCCGCGAGCCACATGTCGGCGCCTGGTGCCCTACATGCGAGCGACACCTCCGCTGGCTCCCCCAGGGCACGGCCGAGGAGCGCGAGCGGCGGCGCCAGAAGGCCCTGCTGGCTGCGATGGCTGGCCGTGACACGACGGGCCGCCAGGCCGACTTCCTCCAGCGCCTCGGCGTCGCCGAGCGAGAGATTCCGTGGGACATGGCTGACGCTGCCAGGATGATCGACCGCCTCCTCCGGACACGGCGGGATGGCCGGTCATGAGCGCCCCTCCGATCGGCGCCATCCCCGCGCAGCTACGGGCCGAGAGCCGCTGGGTCACCTGGCGGGTGGAGCAGCGCCAGGGAAAGAGGACAAAGGTGCCCCTCAACCGTGACGGCCACATGGCGAGCGTGACCGACGCCGGCAACTGGCGCTCGTTCGAGGAAGTGGTCGACGAGGCTGATCGGGATGACCGGCTCGACGGCATCGGCTTCGTGCTAGGCGACGGCTGGGCTGGCGTGGACCTCGACGATTGCCGCGATCCAGCCACCGGCACGCTGGCTCCCGAGGCGATGGAGATCGTCCGTCGCTGCAACTCTTATTGCGAGGTCTCGCCGAGCGGGGAGGGTGTGAAACTATTCCTGCGGGCAACCAAGCCCGGCACGCGGGCGAAAAAGACTGCTCCCGCGCCCGGGATCGGCGCGATCGAGATTTACGATCGCTCCCGGTACTTCACAGTGACGGGGAGGCACCTGCCCGGCACGCCGACGACGATCGAGGCGCGGCAGACCGAGCTAGAGGCGCTGTATCGCGAGCTTCTGGGGACTCCGCGCGGGCGATCGTCTGGCGACCATGCGGGTGCATCAGCAAGCTCCGGCCGGCCCGGGCGTCCGCTGATGCCGCGCTGGCGGCCTAGTACCGACGACGAGTTGATCGAACGCGCCCGGAACGCCCGCAATGGCGGGGCCTTCTCGGCGCTCTGGAACGGCGACACCTCGTCGCATGGTAGCGACGACAGCGCCGCCGATCTTGCCCTCTGCAACCACCTCGCGTACTGGACGGACGGTGACGCCGACCGGATCGACCGCCTGTTTCGCCAGTCCGGCCTGATGCGCGAAAAGTGGGATCGCGACGGCTACCGCGAGCGCACGATCGCAAGGGCGATCGAGAGTCTCCGGCCAGACAGCCGGAACGGCGCGAGCCATGCCCCGCGGGACGCAGGGTCGGGCACCGGTGCGGCAGAGATTCGGATCGGCGTGGGGCAAGGGGAACTGGCGCGGATGGCCGACGATGGCGAATCTGCTCTCCTGGCGTGCGAGCGGCCCGTCTTCCAGCGTGGGGGGATGCTCGTCACGATTCGCCGTGACGGCGCTCGCGAACTGGCGAGCCTCACGCGTGCACCGGGCGAGCCGGCGATCGTCCCGCTTTCCGAAGCAAGCCTCCGAGAGGAGCTGGATCGCGTCGCCTGCTGGCTCACAGCGAAGACGGACAAGAACACAGGCGAGGTTACTTGGAATCCGGCCAGAGTCCCCGACCAAGTAGTCCGGACTCTTCACGCCCGGGCAACTTGGCGCCTCCGGCCGCTGGAGGCGATCGTCGAGGCGCCCTATCTACGGCCGGACGGATCGCTCGTGACCACGCCCGGCTGGGACTGCCAGACGGGGATCTGGTTCGAGCCGCCGGCCGGCGTCGTGTTCCCCCGCATGCCTGACCATCCATCGAGGAGTGACGCTCTTGCCGCCCTGGATTTACTCCAGGAGGCGATCTGCGACTTTCCGTTTGTCGCCGAGCACCATCGCGCGGCGGCGCTCGCCGGCATCCTGACACCAATCCTGCGAACCGCGATCCCTGGCCCCTGTCCGGCCTTTTGCATTAGTGCCAACTCGCCGGGCACCGGAAAGGGCTTACTTGCGGGACTCAGCGGCTCGATCGCGCTAGGGCGCTCGCCGGCCGTGATGCCGCCGACACGGGACGCCGACGAGCAGCGCAAGCAGATCACCACGATAGCGATGGCGGGGAGTCCCCTTGTTGTCCTCGATAACCTCACCGAGCCGCTCGGGGGCTCCGTCCTGGACGCGGCGCTCACCGCCGAATCCTGGCGCGGGCGCGTCCTGGGGGCCAATCGTGAGTGGAGCGGCCCGCTGCGGGCAGTCTGGTACGTCACGGGCAACAACCTCCGATTTCGGGGCGACTTCACGCGCCGCGCCATCCCGATCGAACTGCGGACGGCCCTCGAACGGCCCGATGAACGGCCGGAGACGGAGTTCCGGCACCCGGATCTGATGGCCTGGGTGAGGGAGCATCGGCCAGCGCTGGTCGCCGCTGTCCTGACGATCGCCAGGGCCTACTTTGCCGAGGGGCTGCCGCCGCAGGGTCTTGCACCAATTGGGGGCTTCGAGGGCTGGAGTCGCGTCGCACGCAACGCCCTCGTGTGGCTTGGTTTGCCGGATCCGGCAGCCGGCCGGCAAGAGGTCCGGGCAACCGCCGATCCCGACCTGATGGCCTTCTCGGCAGTCTCGCAGGCGTGGCATGCCGCAATCGGGGAGCGGTTCGTCACTCTCGCCGAGCTGGTACGTGAGATCCGGGACGCCTCGACAAGTGCGATGCTCGCGCTCAGGGACGCGCTCGACGCCTTCGCAGGCGACAACCACGGGGGGGTGAGCACCAAAGGCCTCGGCCGCCGCATCGCGCCCTACAAGAACAGGCCGATCGGAGGACTCAGGCTGGAAGCTGGCGATCCCGATCGGACGAGAGCGGGGACCTGGCGCATGATTCGGCTTGCAGAGCCCATCCTGATCAGCGAAATATAGCAGTTACGGGATCTCGGCCAAATCCTGCACCTGAAGCTCTCTGTTCAAGCGGATCTCTCGAAGCTTGCAGGATTTGCAGGATTTGTTTCCGGCCTTGTCCCCCCTCTCGCTTTTTGACTCTCCCAACTTCTCGCCCGCGAACGGAGGAAATCAAATCCTGCAAATCCTGCAATTCAACTTCAAAGCGTGGTCCGAACACGCTTCCGGCCAAAGGGTCGAAATCCTGCAAATCCTGCAATTCTCGGCCGAGCGAGCGACTAGACCGGTCGTCCGGGTCATATCGCCCATACTCGAATTCTCCCCCAAATCGGGCGCCCATTCGGCGCGGCAAGCGCGTGCACGGGCGGGGTACATTTGAGTAAGTCATGCTCAGCTTTAACTCTCCCGCCTATCTTGCCCAGGTCCGACAGGACGTTGCCGCCAAGCGGGGACGGCCGCCAGGCGCCCCGGCTTCTGCGCGGGGAGTTCGGCTGTCTGATGGGCTCTGGCAACGGGTCCAGCACCGCGCAGCCCGCGCTCGGGTTAGCGTGTCGGGAATGGTCGAAGCCCTGCTCCGCGACGCGCTGGCGATGGATTAGCGTAGTAGCTCAGCCGGTTCAACCTCAAGCGCCGCTGATACCTTGACCATCCAGGCAAGAGTCGGCGTGCTCTTGCCACTCAAGACGGCCCAGAAGTGCGTCCGGCCTACGCCTGCGCGATCTGGGATGTGAGAGAGCGGCATCTTGCGGGCGCCGGCCAGCTCCTTGATATGCCGGACCAGCCGCTCGTGTACCTCGTCCATTGCCTCCCGACGGTAGGCGTGGACTGGCCCTTGTGTTGTTCGGTATGCCGACTAAACTAGAGATGCTTGCTTGGCCATATGGCAAGGAATGGAAGCGAGTAATAGCCAAGTCCGAAGGAGTGGAGCCGAATGACGGGGGATTTCTGGACCGAATTGCGGCGGAAGCTGGTGGAAGCGCTGAAGGACTTTGGACGCAACTTCCTCTATATGTGTTGGTCCTATCTAGCCACGGCCTTCGCAGTCGGTGGGATTTGGGCCTTTGGGCAGCTGGCGTACAACCTAGGCGTCAGAAGCTACGTTCTGCTAGTGATCATCGCGATGGTTGGGGGGCTCACGTCCTACTTGTTCTTGTACCTTCCCCTATGGTCAGAGCCAATTCGGCAATCTATGCCGATCGCGCGGCCAGAAGCATGTTCTCGGCCCACCGATCTCGTGGCGATGCTTCGTTGGGCCGCGGACACCGTGCCGCGCCCCTGACGTACCGCTGCGGCGGGCC